>OGTM01000004.1_pt1 | contig 266217 bp, 252 predicted proteins | sample 1574581 | NCBI WGS metagenome assembly OGTM01 (sample SAMN03295850, study PRJEB24534) | human gut metagenome | isolation source: fecal sample 3 from infant 7 | host: Homo sapiens | place: USA: Pittsburgh, PA | collected 2014-07 | reverse complement strand
TTTTTACCGACCCCCAGTTTAACTGGGGGTTTAGTCATGCCTATTCGGCGTACAAGCAAAATAGGTTGCCTCATATATAAGAGGCAACCTATATATATATTATGCTTTTATAACGTATAATCTACGCACCTTGGAATTGAGGCATGTCATCATGAGAGTCAGGATCGTCTAATGTACCTTTCAAATCATTATCAACCATAGCACATACAGATGCATCGGACCAAACGTTTTCGGCCGTTTCAATCATGTCGATAATTGTATAGATTGGTAAAATAATACCAAGCAAACCGATTGGCGCGCCAATGGAACTCATCAAGGACAATGTTAAAAAGTAACAACCCATAGGAACACCGGCATTACCAATCGCAGCAAGAACAGCAATGAATAACCAAGCAATCATTGTACCCATAGTTAATTCAATACCTGCATTTTGCATTACAAATAAGGATGTTACAAGGATGAAAGCTGCGCAACCATTCATATTAATAGTTGTACAAATTGGTAACACGAAACGCGCTACAGAAGGATGGGCTTTCAAATTGTCTTCTGCAGATGCCAATGTAACAGGCAATGTAGCAGCAGAAGATTTCGTGAACAATGCAACAGCTACAGCTGGAGACATTTTGCGGAATACATCGATAGGATTTAAGCCACGGAATAACAAGAACAATGGAATTATAATAAAGAATTGAATCAAGTTGCCGCCGATTACAACAGCTGTATATTTACCTAATGCACCAACGATAACCCCTGCTTCGATTTGTGCAGATAATTGACCTGCAAAAGCAAGGATACCGATTGGTAAAACGTAAAGTAAACCTCTAATCAATGTGAATAGTAATTCTTGTAAACCAAATAACACCTTCAATACTGCTTCACGACCTTCTGTACGAGGCATGAAAGCAAAAGCTAAACCAACAGAAGCTGAAATAAACATAACGGACAATACGTTACCTTCTAAATACGGTTTCAAAATATTGTTAGGAATAACGGATAAGAAATGATCATAATATGTTACGTGACCTAATTTTTCAGGTACTTGCGCTGCACCGGCACCGATTACATCAAGTGGTAAGTTACCTGGCGCAATCCAAAGGAATAAACCAAGACCAACAGCGGCTGCACAAATTGTTGTTAACAATGTATAGGTGACAGCATGACCAAAGATACGGCCTGTATCCTTCTTAGCACCCAACATGGACAATGTGGTAATAACTGCTAGTGATACAGTAGGTATTGCAATAAATTGGAATAAATGCGTAAATACTGCAGCAATGAAATTAAATAAATCATTAAGAACTGGAATATGTTGCCATCCTAAGATAGCGCCGATGATGAGCGCACCCATCCATAATATAAATTGACGTAATTTACCTTGACCACGACTTTTCAAGGTAATCTCTTGCGCTAAGGCATCAACATTTTTATTATTTTGATCTGCCATAAAAACACCTCTCAACTAATAAAACTACTAGAGACCAATAAAGAAACCCCAGCCCTAGGGGCTGGGATAATTAATCACATCCGAGTCTCTTCATAAAACCCATTATAAAAATATGTTTTAGAATTGTCAATTACAATACTTGAATATATTGTAATATGTTCAAGTATTGTTCCAAATTATATATACAAACTCTGCCCAACTCTAATGATACATATCTATATCTACAGTAATCATTCGAGTTCGCTCTGGGTTAAACATAAAGTAAATGACTCTAGGCTGATCTTGATCAAAATTATGATAAACAACATATACTACATATTTCTCAGCTGATACTCGAGTACTATAATAAAAATCTTCGTTGGGATCATCACCGACACTTTGTCTACCGTCAATTAACCAGGGAAATAATTTCCAATTTTGTCGTCGAATGGTAATAATCTCATAATAATTGCTTACATCACTAACCAATACATTTTTATCTTTTGGATATGTAAACGAATTAAGTACTTCAACTGTAGTATCTTTGTCCCTGCCATTTATAAACGAATACCAAGCATTAGATTTAACCGTTTCCTCATACCTTGAAATCGTAGCTTTATCACCATCTAATACTAAACAGCTTTGATTCTCTCCATTACTTAGATTGATAAAACACAGCTCGTGTTCCATCATTACTGATCAAAAGTTCCACGAAATGAGGTCTTTTAGTATTCCCATCGTCTACAAAGACATATAGTCTATGATTTTCAGTAGAATTATATGTGTACTTCACCACTTTTTTCGTTTCTTTTCGAGGAGCAAAGCGTAACCACTCTATAAAACTCCGTTGTGGTAAGTTTAGAGGTTCTTCCTCGATGCTCTCTATAATGTTATAGCTATTGGGATGAGATATAAAACGCTTTTTCTCCCCAGTGTCTAAATCACGCAATACACCATCCGCATCAATTTGCGCTTGATACACATTGTGTTCCTTAGCAATCTCCTCATACTGTGCAATAACTGTAGGATTTCCTTCTAATACAGTATATCTTGTAGGATATGCATTTGCCCACGCTAAGATATCGCCAGATGCAGAGGCCTTTGAAATACCTTCAGGAAGGTTCTTAGGACGCTTTAGACCTTCCGGCAATCCGTCATCATTTGGCCAACCTCGTTGCCAGTCCATAGTACTAAACTCAAATCCATCGGTTTGTTCAAGAGTCGTTTGAGTATCGTACTTAAGCCAATCCGCAACAAGTCCAGCTAAACATAAATTAAATATAATAAATACGCAGCAAATCAATTTAATATGTGTTTTTTCAGATAAAGCATGTTTCTTATACCAGTCATATTGTAGTACTAAAAGCAATACTATTGCTACGCCAAATACAATATATGTTATAGGTGCTATATTAAATAGCATTGCCACAATAAATAGCATAATTATATATGCAGTTAATAGGCCATAAAATATGCGAACCAAAACTCTCTCCCTATATTTCTATGACTACAACATTTTCTTATATAGCACTTCTATATCGTTACGGCTCACTTCAGCCACTGTATTCGCAATATTTCCTGTAGCTACAACGTATACATTATCCACGAGCCATGGAATGTCTTTTTTCGTAAATCCTAATTCTGTAAGGTTTGTAGTAAGGTCTAGGTCATGTACGATTAGGCGTAATGCTTCACCCAGCTTAGAACCATCACCATGGTTGAATATACGTGCCAATGAGTTGAATTTTTCAGGGTTAGCACTCCATGTGTATTCCACTACAACAGGTTCAATAACTGCAAGACCAACACCATGGGTAATATCTTTAAGGCCACTAGCAGGGTGTTCCATACCATGACCAAGTGTGACGCCTGCGGTATTGATAACCATACCGCCAATAGTGCTAGCCAAAGTAACGGACTCCCATGCTTTTGTTAATTGTTTTTTGTTAAGTACAGCTTCTTGACCATTCGCAATCGCTTTCACATGTTTATATAGAGGTACAAGATATTGTGCTAGTAATATTACTGCATAATGAGCTAGTGCATCGGTGAAAGGTTGCGCCGTTTTAGATGTGTACGCCTCGATGTTATGGCACAATGCATCGAAACCAACAGATGCCAACACATGAGGAGGCATAGTCCCCATTACAGCAGGGTCCACGATAGATACCTTAGGCACGATGGCATTACAGCGTAAAGATTTCTTATCCCCTGTTTCTGGGTTCGTGAGGACACCAAAGCCATTACCTTCAGAACCTGTGCCACAAGTGGTTGGAATCACAATAAGCGGTAACGCATTATCACTCGTTTTACGGTTAAAGATATAATCATTAATGTCGCCGTTATTCACAGCCATAAAAGCAATGCCCTTTGCACAATCCATAATGGACCCACCGCCGATAGCAATAACCATATCACAGCTTTCAGATTTAGCTAACGCAGCGCCGTCTAAGGCAGTCGTAGTCAACGGATTAGCATCCACTTGGTCAAAGAGAACATGTTCAATATGGGCCGCATCAAGCTTTGCTACCACCCGGTCATATAAACCAGATTTTTTAGCACTAGTACGACCAGTTACAATAAGTGCTTTCTTGCCATACGGTGCAGCAAAATCAGCAACATTATCTACTTTATTCCAACCAAATTGGATATTTACAGGTAAAAAATAAGAGAATTCCATGTGATAACCTCTTTTCTTTGAAAACTAGTTCTTAGTGTTATTGTAAAGGATATTTAAAAGCATGTAAAACCTCATAGGGCTTTCACCAGAAAACAGGTATACTAATAATAAGAGGGGGTATTTATATTTATAGAGGGAGAGAACATCTATGAAATTTGCCATTAAACATGTATGGTCTTCGCTGCGGGACCTTGCAACGCAGTCACCTATATTGCTGGCATTGATTGCTATATTTTCATGTACACCGTTGTATATTGAACAAGATTGGTTTGCCGAAATCGACATTAAGCTATACTCACTGTATTTCTTTATCGTTATATTACAAAGCTATATAACAAGAACCCGAAAGTTTTCCATTTTATATACCTTAGTAAGTATCGGAATCGGCGTTGGCCTTTATATGATTCACGAAAGCTACGGCTATGTGCGAGGTATTGAACTGGCTACGGAAAATATATCGTACCTATGGCTGTACTCCATGATTGCCTTGTATTTCACATCGCCTGGTGAACACTACATCGGTGAAATCATTAACCGCATCAAACGGATTGGCATCACCCTTGTTACGTCTACGCTATATAACATTGTTATCATCATGAGTTTATGGTTCTTCTTCATCATCGTGGACCAACCATTCAACTTTGAAGAAACCATTTTTAAGGTACTCGCATCCATTAATATGTTCATTTGTCTATCTATGGTATGTTCTTACAAAGAGGATCCCGCAGGTCCTCCAGCACCAAACTCATTTTTTACTGTTGTATTCGGCATCATCTTGCCTAAGGCGTCCATTATTACAGGCATTCTAGCTAATATCTATTTGGTCTTGATCCTGTTAGGGCTTCGAGAGGATACGCGTTTCTTCTACACCTATTATCCGTATGTAGCCATTTTCTACCTATTCTACTTGGCTAGCTTTAGATCTAGTGAAAGTAGCAGAACACAGCAAATCCTATGCTTCTTGTTCATTACACTAACTACACTGTGCTTAGTTCTTATCGGTAAACGTGTGATTAATGAACCAGTTCTCTGGCTCAATACGATTTACGTGAGTGCATTCAATTTAATCTTCTTAGTACACAATGTATACTCTCTTGTGAAGGGTTTAAAACCATCTGTACACACAACAGTTATGGCTCTTGCCTTAGGTACTGTTCTCTTGACGCCATTCATAGGCTATACAACATATCGTGAATTTGTGACCTATACTAAAGTCGATGGCGAATGGCATGCAAGCCTACCAATAGCTGCTACCTTTGACCCTAACTACACGGACTATGGCACACCATATGTCCCTGTAGATGATTTAAAACTGCCAGATACCAACCCAACAAACGGCAGACGAGTTGAATATATTAATTTTGATGCTATAACTGCACCAAAGGTTATTTCTATTGCAGGCTACGATAAATACATTGAAAACATCGAATTAATAGTCTACGAAAGAGACCTTAAGGAATACGAAGTAGAATCTGCCAACTTCGACTCCATCTCCTTCAAGTTCCTCAACAAAGGCCTTGATTTAGAGGTATCTCTACCAAATGGTGTGACAGAGGTGCATCATATTTATGATAAGTTCCTTACAGTCGATAAGACAGCTGTCGATCCTGTCATTATAGAAGGCAATGGATACAAGCTATTGATTACGTCGTACTTCATAAACCAATTCGATACACGTAAACTTAAATTTAATGTACTTTATAATTAAGCATATAATACAATATAGTAATAATTACAACATCATATATAATATGACAAAAGCAGTACCCCACAGGGGGTACTGCTCTTATTATTATCCAAGCTTTGTAAGGATATCTTTAGCAAAGTCTTGGGCTGCTTTAAAATCGTCTTCATTTGGGTGTACTGCAGCTTGTTTGTGACGTGCATCGCGATCAGCAGATTGACCGTGGCTATGCCCTTTCGGGAACATCTTGTACATCATTTCGATAACCTTAGGATCTACCTTACCTTGGCAGATGAAGGTTCCTACAGGCTCTACGCCATCGGGTAAACAATTTGCTGCATTGATTAAGCTCTCCTTAGCATGTGCCATTTGCGGTGGTACGCCAGCTGTAGCAAACAGAGCAATATGAGGGTTATGTAATATGCCTAGTACATCAAGAGCTTCTTTATTTGCGGTCCCTTTATCCACCCAGAATCCTGCAAACACAAGATCATAGGATGATACATCGGGTGGCAACTCTTTCATAGATACACATGGTGTACCTACTGGCAATACGCTAGTAATAGCCTCTGCCACTTGTTTAGTATTTCCCGTAAGGGATGAATATATAACGATAGATTTCATAGTTAACCTCCTATTGTAAAGCTATATTTATTATAAATCATATAGTATCTATCTATAATAAAATTAATCACAAACTACATCGATAAATTTAATCTAACCACATTGATAAATTTAAAAAAGTCAATATTGAATATATAGATTTTTTTCGCTATAATCATAACATAATGTATTTAGCAAACAAGAAAACTACCATATATAGTAGTTTTCTTGTTTTTCTGATTAGATTTAGCTTAAAGAATTTTTATATTCTTCACGCTAATCTTATATATCATTTTCAGATAAATTTATGATGTAAGGGGAACCATAATGGAGATTATGATCAAGAAGCGGGATGGCCATTTCGAACCGCTATCCGTAGAGAAAACGAAACGCATGATTGCCTTCGCATGTTTGGGGTTAGATTCTTGTGATCCACTAGAATTGGAAATGGATGCGAAGTTACAATTCGTTGATGGCATGACAACTAAAGAAATTCAAAAAACGTTAGTACAAACAGCTATCGAAAAGGTTATCGCTAAAAAAGACGACGGTTTCGGCAACCAAGTTAATAAAATGAACCAAGATTGGCAGTTTGTTGCAGCTCGCCTCTTCTTGTTCGATCTCTATAAAGAAGCAGCTATCACTCGTCGTTATAAAGCATTCGGTTATGGCAACTTCCCAAATCTTGTACATATGCTTGTAGAAGAGAAAAAATACGCTGACTTCTTCGTTACAGAATATACAGCTGACGAATTGCAAGAGTTAGGCGATTACATCAAACCTAAGCGCGACTACCTCTTCAACTATGAAGGTCTTAAATTATTGGCTGACCGTTACTTGGTAAAAGGCTTCAACAAAGAAATCTTTGAATTGCCACAAGAACGCTTCATGGCTATAGCAATGCACTTGGCATTGGTAGAGGGCGAAAACAAAGTAGAATACGCTAAGAAATTCTACGATTTGATGAGCCAGTTAAAAATGACAACAGCTACACCTACATTGGCAAATGCAGGTACACCATTCCATCAGTTGTCCTCTTGCTTTATCTCTGGTGTAGATGATAACTTATGGTCCATTTACGACGTAAACAGCAAGTTCTCCCGCGTATCTAAACACGGCGGCGCTCTTGGTATCTACCTTGGTAAAGTTCGTGCATTGAACTCCGATATCCGCGGTTTCAAAAACTCCTCTGGTGGCGTTATTCCTTGGATCCGTTTATACAATGATACAGCTGTTGCAGTAGACCAATTGGGTAAACGTAAAGGCGGCGCCACAGTAACACTCGATATTTGGCACAAAGACTTCTACGAATTCGTAGAACTTCGTACAAACAATGGTGACGACCGTCGTAAAGCTCACGATATCTTCCCTGCCATTTCCGTTCCAAACATCTTCATGGAACGCATGATCGGCCGTGAAAACTTCACCCTCTTTGACCCTCATGAAATCTTGGCTGTAAAAGGCTATGCTCTAGAGGACTTCTACGACACAGACGATAACAAAGAGTTCACAAAACGTTACCTTGAATGTGAACAAGATTCGAACTTACACGGCATCGAAGTGCCAGCACTAGACATGATGAAAAAAATCATGCGCTCTGCTGTTGAAACTGGTACACCATTCATCTTCTTCCGCGACACTGTAAACGCTGCAAACCCTAACAAACATGCAGGTATGATTTACGCATCTAACTTGTGCCACGAAATCGCACAAAACGTTGGCTTCACAAACCTTGCTGAAGAAATCATCAACGAAGACGGCACTATCACTACAAAAACAAATACAGGCGACATGGTTACATGTAACTTGAACTCCATCAGCCTTGGCCGCATTTCTGACGAAGAATTGGAAGAAAATATCGCTCTTCAAATTCGCATGTTAGACAATGTTATTTCCATCAACCAAGCACCAGTACCAGAATCTCGCATGACTTCTGATAAATACCGTGCTATTGGTCTTGGTACTTCTGGTTACCACCACTACCTTGTAAACCACGATATCCAATGGGAATCTGATGAGCACATCGAAGCAGCGGACAAACTATTTGAAAACATTGCATACTATGCCATCAAAGCTTCCATGGAATTGGCGAAAGAAAAAGGTGCATACCCAGCGTTCAAAGGTTCCGAATGGGAAACTGGTGAATACTTCACGCGTCGTGGCTACACATCCGATCGTTGGAAACAATTGGCTTCAAATGTTGCAAAATACGGCATCCGCAATGGTTACTTGATGGCCGTAGCGCCTACAGGTTCTACTTCCAATATTGCGAACACAACGGCTGGTATCGACCCTATCTTCAAAAAATTCTTCATCGAAGAGAAGAAAGGTTCTTTCACTCCAAAAACTGCACCAGATTTGAACGATAAAACTTTCTGGCTCTACAAAGAGGCGCATACAATCGATCAACAATGGTCCATCAAAGCTTGTGGCGTACGTCAACGTCATATTGACCAAGCACAATCTTTCAACTTGTATATCACACCTCAAATGAAAGCAAAAGAAATTCTAGACCTTTACGTTGAGGCATACAAACAAGGGATTAAAACAATCTACTACATCCGTAACCAATCCCTTGAAATGGACGAATGCACTAGCTGCTCTTCATAGAAACAGAATAGTCTTCACAAATAATATAAAGGAGTCCCCTATGGATAAAAAACTAATTTTCAACGAACACGGTGAACGTGGCACGCAATCTATGATTGGTGGCAACACCACAAACCTTCGCGAATGGAACCGTATCAAGTACGACTGGGCGAACCAAATGTACCGCACAATGCTCAACAACTTCTGGATTCCTGAAGAGATTTCCTTGAACGAAGACGTTAAGCAATTCCCATACTTAACAGATTACGAACGCCGTGCATTCGACAAAATTATTGCATTCTTGAACTTCCTTGATTCTATTCAATCTGAAAACTTGCCTAACTTGAGCCGTTATATTACAGCATCTGAAGTGGCATCTTTATTGAATATACAAGCATTCCAAGAAGAAATTCACGCTCAAAGTTATTCCTACATTTTGGACACTGTAACAAATCCTATTACACGTGACAAAATTTATGACGAATGGCGTACAGATAAAACATTACTTGAACGTAATCGATTCATCGCCGATGCATACCAACGTTTCAGTGATGATCCTAGCGAAGCAAACCTCATTCACACAATCATCGCCAACTATATCTTAGAAGGTATTTACTTCTACTCTGGCTTTAGCTTCTTCTACACATTGGCACGCCAAGGTAAAATGACAGCTACATCCACTATTTTCAAATACATCAACCGCGACGAAGTAACTCATCTTGTATTGTTCCAAAACATCATCCGCGAGTTACGCCGTGAACGCCCTGACTTGTTCACGCCTGAACTGGAAGCGAAAATCACTGACATGATTCGCCAAGGTGCAGAAAACGAAATCGCTTGGGGTCAATACATCACTGATGATAAAATCCTCGGCCTTAACAACGTTCTTATTGAACGCTACATCAAATATCTTGCCAATATCCGCTTAGAAGCAATCGGCTTACCTCATCTATATCCTGAAATCAAGGAAAATCCTATGGAATGGATCGAAAGCTTCTCCAACTTGAATAGCACAAAAACTGACTTCTTCGAAGCAAAAGTTACAAACTATACAAAAGCAGCAGCATTTGATTTTGATGATTTAGAATAGATAAAACTTACATATAAATAAAAGGAGTGCTTTCACAACAAATCTGTGAAAACACTCCTTTTTATAGTCCCCAACGCCACCCTCATCAAAATAGTTGACACATGGTAATACATTATAAAAAATAACCATACATTTATACGCAATAAGGGCCTACACGATACATATCATCAACGCCCCGTACATGTAATGGAATATCATCTTTTTACGAATTAAGCAATCGTGGCTTTGTATCCACCCTATCTTGATTACCAACTTATACTTAATACTCTATTAAATCAACCGTCCAATTAGTTGACTGTAGTAAATTATCTAATGTACGAATCTCCTTAGATATTGTATCTGCTGTTTTTTGTAATTCACTAACATTTACAGTTGCCATCATTTTGATTTCCGATCCACGAGCACGATAATTAATCGCACTCGCACTATCTGCTAAGGCACGATATGCAGAAAGTCGCATAATAGCTCCTTCTTTCTCTGCTATAATTTGTGTTAAAGAGCGCCCTTCAACAATAGTTGCACAGTTAGTAAGATTAATATCTTTAATGAGTTGTTGAAGTCTTGCAATTGCCGCTTCTAGTTCTTGCATCAATACGTTAGGGTCTTCATTAGGTATTTCCCCTTCTTGTACTAAACTATTTTGATTTAAACGACCTTGCAAATCACTAATTTTCTTATTCAAATCAGCACGTTCTTGTAATGCTTCTGCTAGTTTCATAAACTCTCACCTCATATTTTAAAATATATAGATATTAATATACTGACCGAGCTAATACAAACTATTATATTTAGTATCTAGTTTCTTATAATACTTTCCGCATCATCACATGTGGACAGCCTTCATCTAGATATTCTTCACCTTCAGCCACATATCCAAGAGATTCGTAGAATGGTTTTGCCTGTACTTGCGCTGATAGAGAACATGTTTTAAATCCATCGCGACGGATTCCATTTTCCGCAGCAAGCATGATTTTTGATCCCAAATTCTGACCACGATATAATTTGCGTACTGCCATACGACCAATATGAGCATCCCCTTCTATATCGCTGGGGAAAAATCTACAAGTACCAACAGCTTTTCCATCTATAGATAAAAGCACGAATTTTGCATTTTCATCAATTTCATCAAATTCATTCTCGAAACCTTGTTCTTTCATAAACACATCTGTACGAATTTGTTTAATATCATCGTTAATTGTATTTAAAATTTGAATAATCATAACTCTCCTTACCAATTATGTTCTATAACGTTATATTGCTAGCATTTTCTACCTTTAATTTTACCATGGGTATAAAGGCAAAGGAATATTAAAACAACTTTTTTCTATAGAATTTTGTAATTTTTTGAAAAAAATACTTGCATAAAATTCTCAAATGGGTTTATACTGTACACATCAAATTTAGAAAGGAGCAACAATAAGATGACTAACCAAATTAGCACAGTAGCAAAACAATACTTTTATTGGTTCTTTATCCAACGTACGGGTAAGGAACTATTTGAGCTACGCTAATTTAGAAATCATCAATCGTTGCTTAGAATAGTAAAAGGGTTACCCGTATTAGAATACGGGTAGCCCTTTTTTATTTGCTATCCCGTATGGTTGGTCCCACTATTCGCATTGTTATTTGAGGAGGACTTATTATGATTATCACATTAAAAACAACAGCTACAGAAGCAGAGGTAACAAAATTACGCAATGAATTAGAAGCGAAAGGTCTTGTTATCCATCCAGTAGAAGGGGCCCACTATAATATCTTAGGTCTTATCGGCGATACAGCATCCCTTGATTCCCGTCAAATTGAATCCCTTGATTTCGTAGATAAAGTAACACGTATTCAAGAACCTTTCAAAAAAGCGAACCGCAAATTCCATCCAGAAGATTCCGTTATCAATGTAGGCGGTGCACTTATCGGTGGCGGTCACTTCGCAGTAATGGCTGGTCCATGCTCCGTTGAAACACCAGAGCAGGTACTCGCATCCTGCCAAGCATGTAAAGATGCAGGTGCTACAATCCTTCGTGGCGGCGCTTTCAAACCTCGTACATCCCCATACTCCTTCCAAGGCATGGGCCCTGAAGGTTTACAACTTTTAGAATTAGCAAAAAAAGAAACTGGTCTTCCTATCGTATCCGAAGTTATGGATGTTTCCCAATTGCAATACTTCGACAATGTAGATATGCTTCAAATCGGTGCTCGTAACATGCAAAACTTCACACTTTTAAAAGAAGTGGGCAAATTGAAAAAACCTGTATTGTTGAAACGTGGTCTATCCGCTACATACGAAGAATGGTTAATGGCTGCTGAATACATCATGTCCGAAGGCAATGATCAAATCGTATTATGCGAACGTGGTATTCGTACATTCGAACCTAAAACACGTAATACATTAGACGTAACAGCAATTCCTATGATGCACGAACTATCTCACTTGCCAATCATCATGGACCCTAGCCATGCAGCAGGCATGAGCCGTATGGTTCGCCCACTTTCACTTGCATCCGTAGGTGGCGGTGCAGACGGCCTTATGATCGAAGTTCACAACGATCCATCCAAAGCATTATGCGATGGCCCTCAAGCATTACGCCCAGATCAATTCACTAGCCTTATGAAAGAAGTATTCGCATTGCGTAAAGCATTGGTAGAATGCACTAAATAATCTTAAATAGCACACAAATAAGCTAGATCCGTTATAATAGATACTAGCTTATTCTTTTAAGAAAGGAATTATTATGACTCGCATCCATATTAACGCATCCACGCCGTATGACGTCGTCATCGAAAACGGTGCCTTACAACGCATCAGCGATTATATAAAACCATTAAAACCAAATTGTCGTGTTATCATCGTCAGCGACAGCAATGTAGCACCGTACTATTTGAGTTCTGTGAAAGCTAATATGGAGCATGCGGGTTATACTGTTTGTGATTATGGATTCCCTGCTGGTGAAAGCTCTAAAAATGCCCACCAACTCATCGATTTAGTAGAATATATGGCAGCTCAATCGTTAACACGCAAGGACCTTCTCATCGCGCTTGGCGGTGGTGTTGTAGGTGATATGGCAGGCTTTGCAGCGGCTACCTATTTGCGTGGCATTGACTATGTACAGGTACCTACCTCCCTATTAGCGGCGGTAGACTCCTCTGTAGGCGGTAAAACAGCTGTCAATCTTGAAGCAGGTAAAAACCTGTGGGGTGCTTTCAAACAACCCATTCTTGTCCTCTGTGATCCGGAAACGCTTAATACATTGCCAGACATGGAATGGAAAAATGGGTGCGGCGAAATCATCAAATATGGTTTCCTCGATGTACCAGGTTTATTAACTCAACTAGAAAATAAGCCCTTGATAACACACCGCGATAGCGTTAGTGCTGTCATTGCGCGATGCGTACAAGCAAAGGCGGATATCGTAGAGCAAGACGAACGCGAATCTGGTGTTCGCGCCCTCTTAAACCTAGGCCATACCTTTGGTCACGGCATTGAAAAAGCGAGTCACTTTGAGGTTCATCATGGCTATGCGGTTGCTATTGGCATTGTACTCATGGCACAGGGTGCGGTAAAACATGGAGAACTAGATATTGAGGCTCTAGATAAGTTAAAATCCCTCATCGAAGCCCATGATTTACCAACTACAACGACTATAACAAAGGAAGAAATCCTAGCAGCTGCTAAGCACGATAAGAAAAGCGAAGGCGCTACTATTAAAATTGTAGTTCCTACGAACTATGGCCATAGCGAACTCAAGATGGTAACACACGAAGAGCTTGCAACCTATTTAGATTAAGGAGATTTATATGCATTCTGTAACGAACGCCATCCCTACTGGGACTATCGCGTCCATTCCCGCAAAGGCACATGCACACCGCGCATTAATTTGTGCAGCCCTTGCTAACTCTCCATCTACTATACTACTAAGCCGAACCTCTAAAGACATCGATGCTACTATGGAATCCTTGCGAGGCTTAGGTGCTCACGTAGTATATGAAAATAAAGTTGTCACTGTTACACCAGGTCCTGTCCCAGCAAAGGGCAATGTAGTACCTCACGAATCAGGCACTACATTACGTCTCTTATTACCTGTAGCTGCATCCATCTGTAACGATGTAGACGTAGATGCCAAAGGTCGTTTACCAGATCGCCCTCTCGAACCTATGCTCAGTGAAATGAAAGCGCATGGCGTAACATTCTCCCAAGATAAACCGCCATTTACTATGACAGGTCGTCTCCAAGGCGGTAATTTCTCCATGGTAGGTGATGTAAGCAGCCAATTCTTCTCTGGATTATTGTTAGCAGCCCCTCAAATCGGCCTATCTACTATCACGGCTACTACCCCACTACAATCTAGTGATTATGTAACATTAACGACGGAAACCATGCGTGATTTTGGCGTGGAGGTAGAGCATACGTTACCTGATACAAACATCAACGAGGCTTTCACAGTACCATTTGGTGCGTCCTTCATCGGCCGTGATAATTACCAAATCGAAGGTGACTGGTCTAATGCAGCAATCTGGATGGTGGCGGCCGGTATGACAGGCAAACCAATTACGATTACAGGCATGAACAAAAACTCTGTACAAGCTGACCGCCGCATCATGCAGGTTATGATTGATGCTGGTTGTGATGTTGTATGGGATGGTATGAATATAACGGTCACAGGTCGTGCTTCCAAGCCAATCCATGCAGACCTTGAGCAAATGCCGGATATGTTGCCTGTTATGGCCGCCCTTGCTTGCTCTATTTCTGGTGAAAGCTCCTTTATTAAGGGTGCTCGCCTACGCTTAAAAGAATCCGATCGTCTCATAGCTGTTGCTAATCTCGTAAGAGACTTAGGCGGTACAGTGCGTGAAGAAGGCGATGACCTATATATCATCGGTAATGGTATACTTAAAGGCGGTCAAGGTGATTGCGTAAATGACCATCGCCTCGTTATGGCCGGCACATTGATGGCCCTCATCAGTAAAAATCCTGTTACCTTAAAAGATAGCGAAGCTATCACAAAATCCTATCCAGATTTCTTCGAGGACTGGAACTTATTAGGAGGTGATGCTCATGGCATCTAATTTCGGTAAAACTATACAAGTATCTACCTTTGGCGCCTCTCATGGATACGCTATCGGCGGTATTGTTGAAGGTCTACCTTGTGGACATACCATCGATATCGATGAGTTAAAAGCCTTTTTAAAGCGCCGTGCACCAGGGCAAAATCAATTAACAACACAGCGTAAGGAAGCCGATACACCTGAGTTTTTAGCAGGTTTGGTGGACGGCATGCTCAGTGGTTCTCCATTGGCATTTATGATCCGCAACACATCTCAACACTCTAGCGATTATAACAACTTACGCGATATCCCTCGCCCATCTCATGCAGATTTTACAGCTCGTATACGCTATGGTGATAAGGTAGATATGCGCGGTGGCGGCCATTTTTCAGCGCGCCTTACAGCTCCGCTTTGCGTAGCTGGTGGCATCGCTCTACAACTATTACGTGAAAAAGGCATTGAAATCCACGGACATTTAAAACAAGTAGGAACGATTCAAGATGCTCCTATCAACATGGTTCACCCAGATATGAAAGCATTAGCTAGCATCGCTACAGAACCAATTGCTATGGTTGATCCACAAAAACGTAACGAAGTAGAAACCCTTGTTATGAACCTCAAAAAAGATGGGGACTCTACAGGGGGTATCGTTGAAGTCGTGGCTACAGGTCTACCAATTGGCCTTGGCAACCCAAACTTTGACGGTATCGAAAACCGCTTAGCTCGCGTAATCTTTGGTGTTCCTGCCATCAAAGGCGTATCCTTTGGCGGTGGCTTCGATATGTGTGCACAACTGGGTTCCGAAGTGAATGATGCTTTCACCATGGACGGCGACAAGATTACAACCACAACGAATAATAGCGGTGGTATCCAAGGTGGTATTACCAATGGTTTACCACTCGTTATGCAAGTGGGCATCAAGCCAACACCATCTATTTATAAAGAACAACATTCTGTGTCACTTTCACAAAAAGAGGACACATTGCTCACAATCCAAGGTCGTCACGACCCATGTGTAGCGCTTCGTGCAGTACCTGTGATCGAAGCTGTTACGGCCCTTGTTATTCTTGATTTCTTAGGAGATATTGACCATGAACTTAGATGAAGTACGCGTTAAGATTAACGATATAAACGACCAAATGCTCGCCCTCTTCAAAGAGCGCATGGAACTCTCCAAGGACGTTGCGGCGGCAAAGAAAGAAATGAACAAGGCTATTTATGATGCCAAACGGGAACGCGATATTCTCGACAAAGTAACTCGAGATGCAGGCCCAGACCTCGACTTATACGCACGCCGTTTCTTCGAAGCATTATTCAGCTTGAGCCGGACCTATCAGTCTGAACAATTATTCCAAGATAATGAGTTCACTGTTAAAATGAAAAAGGCTATTGAGCAGTCCCCTACATTACCTCCACAACGTGGCAGCGTAGCTTGTGCTGGCGTCTTCGGTAGCAATGCGCAAGTGGCGTGTGATAAATTATTACCACTCAGCCAAATTCACTATGTAACAGGATTCCGTGCCGTATTCGACGCTGTTGAGTCTGGAGAATGTCAATTCGGCGTATTACCTATCGAAAACAGCTCCAATGGTTCTGTAAAAGAAGTGTATGACCTTCTAGAAGATCGTAAATGCTATATCGTACGCGGTACTCGCCTATGGATTTCTCACGATTTACTCGTGAAAAAAGGCACAAAACTAGAAGATATTCACACTATCATCTCCCATCCTCAAGCGTTGGGCCAATGCAGCCACTTCCTAGAGAAATTAGAAGGCGTAGAATTGCGCTCCTTCGATAACACGGCTCGTGCAGCACAGCTCGTAGCGGCTAGTGACGATCCAGGTGTGGCAGCTATTGCAGCTCCTCAATGTGCCGACTTATACAATTTATCTCCATTGATGCGCAATATCCAAAATAGCGATAACAACTATACGCGCTTTATCTGCATCAGCAAGGACTTCCATGTGTACCCAGGGGCTAATAAAATCTCTGTGGTAACTACAGCAAGCCATGCTCCAGGTGGCCTTGGTACATTACTTACTAAGTTTGCAAACATCGGCGTAAATCTTACCAAACTCGAGTCTCGCCCGATTGTAGGCCATAACTTTGAGTTCTTATTCTACCTCGACTTAGAAGCATCCCTAGCAGATCCTAAGGTATTGTCTGTTCTAGCAGAGCTACACACATCACAAGATAAATTCCGCTTACTAGGCAATTACCCTGAAAACTAATATACTTATATGTACTAGTCTCTATAAGAACATATATAGTACAATACATATAGTTATAAAACTTCAATGGCTAATAGGTACCAGCCTATTAGCCATTCTATGTATATTGACCTAGGAGGTCCTATGAAATTTGGTTTACTTGGCCGTACGTTAGGCCATAGCTTCTCCCCTCGCATTCACAGTGCACTAGGGAATACAAATTACAAATTATTTGAACGCGAACCGAGCCAACTACAAGAGTTCTTCGCGGATCCAGAATTACAAGGTATCAATATCACTATTCCTTACAAGGTAAATGCCCTTGAAGCTTGTGATGTAGTAGACCCTCGTGCAGAACGCATCGGTTGTGTGAATACGATGGTTCGCAAAGATGGTAAATGGCACGGCTATAATACTGACTACGATGGTTTCGTGTTTACTCTACAACATGCTGGCATTGATGTATCTGGCAAGGAATGTATTATCCTTGGCGATGGCGCTTCCTCCGCTACCGTTCACGTAGCTCTTGAAGACTTAGGAGCTAAGAACATAGTTCATCTCTCTCGTAAGACCGCACCATTCTATGGTGATGCGCCTAATTACTACGAAACAGCACAGATTATTATTAACTGCACACCTATCGGTATGTACCCTCATAATCCAGCTAATCTTATCGATATTACACAATTCTCCAAATTAGAAGGCGTTGTAGACCTCATCTATAATCCACGCCGTACGATTTTGTTGTTACAAGCAGAAATGATGGAAATTCCTCATTGTGATGGCTTGCCATTCCTCGTGGCTCAAGGCGTTGAAGCTGCTAACCATTTCCAAGGTGAAAGCTTTGGCACAAAGGAAATCGAGCAAATCTTGCGAGATATGCGCCGTGAAAAGGAAAACATTATCCTCATCGGCATGCCTGGCGTAGGAAAAACTACAGTCGGCAAAGCGCTCGGTGAAGAAATGGGCCGTACTTGCGTAGATGTGGATCATGAGTTAGAAAAAGAAATTGGAGACATTTCCACATACATTACAGAACAAGGGGAACCTGCCTTCCGTGAAAAAGAGGCGGAAATGATTGCAAAATTTGGTACTCAAACAGGTCTTATTATTTCCACTGGCGGCGGCTGTGTCACAGTGCCTAAAAACTTCGCACACCTACGACAAAACGGTCGTATCTACCAATTAACACAACCAGTAGAAAACCTATCTACCTCTGGTCGTGTTCTCTCTAGTGGTGGCATCGAACGCTTACGCGAACTAGAAGCAACGCGTACACCAATGTATGAAAGCTTCGCTCAATGCATCGTAAAACATAATCGCAATGCACCAGAAACAGTGGCGACTATCCTAGAAGACTTTGAGGCAAATTTATTGTAAGAGCTTATATATCAAATTTGTAAAATACTTTACATCTGTATTTCTAGATAAAACTAAAACTCATATCATGACATCAATGATATAAACTGAAAAGCAGTAGCTATCCTTAGGATTACTACTGCTTTTTTATTTCCCCTATGTTTTATATGTATTTGTAAAAATCCACATGTGCAATTACAATGTAATTACAAACGGAATTAATTAGCTTAACAAACTTTTAATATAAAATCAATAATATGACCAACGAATTACAGTCACAAGCCAAAAGAATACTAGGAGAGATACTATGAAAACAGTAAACCTACAAGTCCGCATCAACGAAGATCTAAAACAGGAAGTATCTAGCATATTAAAGGCACAGGGCCTATCCTACACCTCTATGCTAGACGCACTATTTCGTCAAATTATAAAAGAACGTCGTATCCCATTTGACATTGCTTTACCAACAACTCCTACCGAAAAAACACCAACTCCAAGTACACTCAAGAATGACGGCACCTACGAACAACCTCGAAGAACATTAAAGGCCTCAGATACTATAAATACGTACGGAACATCAACAGAAAACGAAATAGAAATATCCTTTGATAAAATTGATAAAACAGGCATACTCAATATCCGTATAAACCCTAAAGTTAAGACACTAACAACAGCTATCTTAAAAGAGATGGGATTAACTATATCACAAACTGTTACACTTGTATCAAAACAAATACAATTCACTAACGATATTCCTTCCACTATCCATCGCCCAGAATGGATTGATGCTATAAATGATGATTTATGGACTAAAGAAGATTTAAGCACAAGAATAGAGATAGGACTTAATCAAGCAAAAAAGGGAATTGGCGAACCTGCTGAAAAAGTCTTTAATGAGCTCCTTAAGGATTTATAAGTTCGGAGGTTAAAATGAGATATACAATAATTTTGACCCCTACTGCTAAATCTGACATAGTAAATCTCAAACTTTCATTAAAGCAACGCTTTATAGACACTGCGTTTATCCAAAAAGAATTATCGCAAATTTACCAAAAAATATGTTCATTATCCATTTTTCCTGAGCGCTATCCTATTGTAGATAGCAAGGAAAAATACAGAAAATTATCACACAAAAAGTATCTCATTCTATATAAAGTTATAGGTAATTACATCTATATTTTCTATATTCGGCCTTCAAAAATGAATATATTACAGGCGATACAAAACATATAAAAAAAGTCGGCTCTCGCCAACTTTTTTAATGCACTTTTACGCGTTTATGTTGTTGTTCATCAAATACACCATCTACATCAAGAGTATCTAAGATACGTTTTAGTTCATGTACATCGATTTGACCTGGTGCCGATGCTTTGCCCGCTGAAGCAAAGGTCATAGCATTGCCAAATAAAGCTCCTGAAGCACGTGTAATAGCCCCCAATGGCCCCATGGCCATCGTAATGATTGGGTCTGATGGATATAAGGATTTCACCTCAGCCGTCGCTTCAAGAAGTGTTAATACATCACCTGTTGTATGAGGCATAACGGCTATCTTTGGCACATCCGCTAAAAATCCTTTCATTTGAATGAGTCGATTTACAATAACATCTCTACTTGGTGTACCATTAAAATCATGATTGCTCATGACGATTGTTACACCATGAACCTTGGCGAATTCTATGGTTTTGACCATTCTATCTTGATCAAAGAATAACTCAATATCAATAGCATCTACCAAGCCCGTTGGGATAAGGCGTTCTAACATTGTAAAGTAATCTTGTGAGGAGATAGATTTCTCGCCCCCCTCACCCTTCGTGCGCCATGTAAAGAGCAATGCACGACCTTTTAATTGAGGTTTCATGAGCATCAATAGTTCAATAATAGCATCAATGGAATGAGCTCGTTCGTAATAGTCAATGCGTAGCTCCACCACATCACAAGGTGTATTGCATGCCACCGCAGTAGCATCTAGAATTTCTTTTACCGTTGTGCCCACAATAGGCACGCATATCTTTGTACCCTTTTCTCCAAGTACAGTTTGACCGATACGGACCATAACAACTCCTTTGCATCTCATACGAAACAAATGATTCCCTTAATACTATCTATGACTCATCATAGTGCTATTCATGTTTTTTAGATAATTTTCTAGACTGAAAGCCCATATATAACAATAACAATCCAGTAATACTGAATACGTAGGATATGCCCACATAGGTCGATACAATACTAGCAAATACAGGCCCTACCATAGAACCAAATTGTTGAGCTGTCGTCGTCATACCAAACATACGACCTCTAAAGCTTGGATCTGTATTAAGGGTTACTGCTGCACTCAAGGATGGGTTAATGCCTACAATGCATGAACCAATTAGAACCTGTAAAACACCAAACCACCATATACCCACTGGTAAACTTTGCAGCAATAGAACGATACCACTACCCATCATACAGTAGGAAATGGTCTTAAAATAACCACGACGTTCACCAAGGCGAACCCATAGATTAGTCGTTAAGGAGCCTGCTAAACCGCCGATACTGAGGATTGTACCAGAGATTATAGCCGCCCCTTCCATGGTGCCTTGCATATCACCCACATAAAGGGCCAAGATAGGCTGTAGCATCATGATGACACATTGCATAAAGAAGAAAATCCCAAGCAACCGTACTAGTACAGGTTGTTGTTGAACGGCCTTAAAGTCCTCACGTAAGGATGTAGATTTAGTAGGTTGAGCCGACTGTTCTTTTCCATCAGTACCTACAGCATGTAATTTTGGTTCTTTCACAAAGAACAATACAGCCAATGTCGCAATAAGTACAGCAACACCAGATACATAAAATACAGGACGCATCCCTACTACACTTTCAACAGCACCACCTAAAAATGGACCGATGACATTCCCCAAGATAAGCCCCGTCTGGAAGATACCTAGAGCTCGACCAACCTGTTTCTCATCGACACTGAGGGATACCATAGTCATTGCCGCGGGATAGAACCCATTGGCAAATCCAACGAGGGCCCGCCCCATGAGTAATTGATATTGGTCTGTAACTAAACCAATTAATACATAACAGACAGCAATGCCAAAGCCAGCGCGCAAGGCCATCCGTTTTTTTCCTTTATTATCGGCGATTTTTCCCCAAATTGGAGCCATAATGCCCGCAATGAGGAATGTAATCCCAAAGACAAGGCCCGACCAAAGGGCTACATCGGCTTTTGGGACACCTAATTCCAAGAGATATATAGGCAAAAAAGGAATAATCATGGTGTAGCATATAGCTAATACAGTCATGGCAGCCGTAATAATCCATACATTTCGCATGCCACCACGAGTATCATCTGCGATTGTACTCATCTTTCGCCTTCTTTCCACATATAAAAGTGTATAAAAATATGCGTTTACAAAATTATATAAAGAAGAGTCGCATATAAAACGCGACTCTCTCAATTATTCCACTGGAAACTTGTGATCCATTACATCTTGCAAGGAAACGCGCTCCATTACATGGCGAAACTCATCTTGTAAATACTGCCATAGAGGAGCAGTCAAACAATCATTAAACATAGGACATGGCTCTACATCATCCTCTAAACAGGACACAAGAGCAATAGAGTCCTCTGCAGCATATAAAATTTCATATACATTATATTCAGCAGGATCTTTAACCAAGCGATAGCCACCGTATTTACCACGGCCACTTTTAACGAGGCCCGCAGAGGACAAGCGAGATACAATTCCTTCTAAGTATTTATCTGAAAACCCTTGGCGTTCTGCGATTTCACGGATAGGCACATTTTTTTCCGTCCCGTGTTCTGCAATATCCGCTAGGATTCGCAAGGCATACCGCCCTTTTGTAGATATTTTCATAAGTTAACCTCTAAGTCATTCACAATATATGTATAGTATAACATAAATTCATACAAAAAATGGTGGGAAATATGATACACTATAGGTATATCGAAATATTTTTATTTGATATGATTTATAATTTCATACAGGGAGGATTTATCTAATGTTAGATAAACTATTTAAACTCAATGAACGAGGTACCTCCGTTAAAACCGAGATTTTAGCAGGTATTACCACGTTTATCACGATGGCGTACATCCTATTTTTGGCGCCAAACATCTTGAGTCTTGCTGGCATGGACAAGGATGCCGTCCTCATCGCTACAGCTTTAGGTGGTGGCCTCGTAACGATTGCTATGGGTTTATTTGTTAACTATCCAATCGCACTGGCTCCAGGGGTTGGCCTCTTAGCCTTTTATTCCTTTACCGTAGTTCTCGGTATGGGTGTATCATGGCAAACGGCACTAGGTGCGGTGTTCATTTCCGGTCTCGTATTCCTCGTCCTAACGCTGACATCGATACGACAAATGATTGTTGTAGGTATACCGGCTTCTATGAAAGTCGCTATTACCGTTGGTATTGGGCTATTTATCTCCATTATCGGTTTAAAACTATCCGGTTTGATGGCGATTTCCATCAGTTTATCTCCTAACACCTTAGGCCAAGTTATACAAACACATGGCAATCTAGTACCTCCAGCATCTGAAGCATTGTTAACACTAGGTAACTTGCACAGTGGCGAAACATTGTTAGCCCTATTCAGCCTCATCTTTACCGCTCTATTAATGGCTCGTAAGATTCAAGGTTCACTCTTGATTGGTGTGTTGGTAACAACAATTGTGTCCTATGTAACGGGACTATCTACAATGCCTGAGAACTTCACAGTATTGGCAGTGCCTGACTTCTCAAAAGCCGCATTTCTTCAATTAGATATTCCTAGTGCGATCCACATGGGCTTGATTACGATTATCTTCTCCTTCACATTCGTAGAATTGTTCGACTCTATGGGTACGTTAATCGGTACTGCTACAGAGGCGAAAATTGCGGATCCAAAATCTGGTAAATTCCCAGGTCTTGGTAAAGCGATGACTGTTGACGCTATCGGCGTTAGTGCTGGCGCATTACTCGGTACATCTACGATCACTGCTTTTGTTGAAAGTGCAGCAGGTGTAGGTGCTGGTGGCCGTACAGGCTTAACAGCTGTCACAACAGGCATATTATTCCTAATCTGCTTATTTTTGGCTCCATTGGTATCCTTGGTACCAAATGCAGCCACATCTCCTGTTCTTATCATCGTTGGTGCCCTCATGTTAGGTGCTATCCGCAATATCGACTTCGATGATTGGACAGAAGGATTTCCTGCATTCCTCGTTATCGTTTTGATGCCGTTCACATACAGCATTGCTAATGGTATCTCTGCAGGTCTTATTGCATACCCTCTACTCAAAATCATTGCAGGTCGTGCAAAAGAAGTTAACTGGATTATGTACGTATTAGCGGTACTCGTTATCATCCGTTACGTATTCTTCTAATTAATAGCTAAAAGAACCTATCTCAAAAGATATTACTGAACCGCTCCCTTAATGTTAGACCAAAAATCTTAACGTTAAGGAGGTCGGTTCACTTTGATATCTAATGGATAGGTTCTTTTTTTAGTGCTATTTAGTATTAACGAATCGTTTTCACACCAATTAAGTCTGTACGACTTGGATCGATATCTTTTAACGGCACTACATGATCTCTATAAAAGTCTGCTTCAGAGGCTTTCACAGGCACTTGGAAGAACAAGAAATATGCCATATTATCCTTGTACCACGTAACACTGCGTACTAAGCCCTTATCTACATCCCCTGTATAGTGAACCTCCCCTATTGGAGTAGAGTCGCTCCACTGTAGGTCATGGTACTCCATTGGAATATATTCTTCAGGCCATACGGTGTCCATAGAGTAGCTCATGCGGAAGACCATCGTATGAGTTACCCAACGGCCACTGCGCTCTTGATACTCTTCACCTTGCTTCCAATATACCGTTTCTAATACATCATTGTCATAAAAATGTGTAGCATAGTATGTATAGCCAAGAGGTAAATAACTTGGTACAGATACGTCATAAGACATCTTATGAGATGCATCGATTACACCGCTAGGTAAACCGATGGTTTTGCTGGTAAGTATAGGCCACACAGAATTCGTATGTGTACGCAATGGCAACCCAATCGTTTCATAAGGAGGCCAATCCGGCTCATCATTTTGTTTAACCATTTTCGCATCGTTTTCTTCAATATTTTGATTATCATTGCGGTCACCACGTAGTCGATTATCATCAACGGCTACGTTACTCACAGGACCTACAGAGTCTACAATTTTGCTTACAAAGTTTTGATTTCTTAAAGAAGCAAAGTAGAGCATATAAACTTTATTATCTTTTTTCCAGTAAGCAATTTGAATAGCGCCTTTACTATAACCTAACGTATGTACAGCGATCCCATTAGGGGTAGTAAAGCTAACTGCATCCTTAGCGTTGTAATTTGTCTTTTCTAAAATAGGCGTTACCACTGTATCGATAGCCCATCCCATACGATATACAATATCTGTATTAGAGAAGGTTAATTTCGGACCAAATTCTCCATCACGGCCCGTTTCTGTATAAACGATTTCTAATACGTCATGGTCCTTGGCCTTTACATCGCGTACTGCATAGTCTTTAGGCATATAAGACGGAACTTGTATAGGATAGCCAAATTCCTGCGCGGCACTCTCAATATTAGTTTTAACTAAATCATAATCATCAACTTGATCATACCAACGATAACGATCAGCGAGTTTTTTATTATCATCGATGAGCTTTTTATTATCTACATCTCGTTCAACAGGAACGGTATTACCATTTTTATCTATTAACGGGTATGTAGCACTAACTGGCTGTACGCCAAAGGTACTTACTGCAGTAGCCATCGCGGCACATAAAACAGCAGATGTCATTATTTTCTTCATATTCTCTCCTATTACAAAAATTTATAATATACTCCACACATATAATGATATATTTTCTTATTTATATCAAAATCAAGCTACCGTTTCTGTAGCTCTAGCTACTTCATAAAACTTTTATCTTTCCTTTTGTGAAAGTATCGACACAACCAAATAATGTATCTAATGCTTAGGTTCGATATAAAAAAATCCTACTGAACGCTATATCATAATAGAGTTCAATAGGATTGTTGTGTCATTATTTAGTTAATGGCGGCATAATAGCATCTTGTTCAAGTTGTCTTCGTCTTTTGGCCGTATAGTCGACAATTTTAATTTGAACTACGCCCACAGAGTTTACCATGGCTTCCGTAAAAGTAAACTCACGACCTGTCTGATGTTTCATCAATACTTGTAAGCCATGAGACTTTTCATCAATAGCCTCTAAATAGGTAGCCTCTCCACGGCCCATCACACTGGAATAAACTGAACTATATGCACAAGGAATATCACCACCTGAAACAAGGGCTTCATCACTGCCATCAATTTCGATAAATACATGAGGATTTGCTTTAATCAAGTCAAACTTCTTTCCCTCATAATGGCCATGCACATAGATATAAAGCACCTCATCTATAAATTCAAAACCAAAATGTAAGGGCACCACGTAAGGGTAGTCACCATCCATCATGCCTAGGTGAATGATGCGAGTGCTATTTAAAATGCCCTTAATTTCTTCTATATCTGTAACTCTTCTGTCTTGTCGTCTCATAATAACCTCCACGACTTTACGTAAAAGATAATCTATCAATTATTATAGCAAATTATGAAAACCTTTTAACGCATAGTATGCTTTTAAAAGTATGAATACGCTTTCTTTTATTCGTATGTTAATAATACTATTCACAGGATGTGTCTACTGTAAAAATACATTTGACTTTTTATAATAGATACTGTATTATAAGAAAATAGTTTTATATATTCTATAGATTATGAAAGTTATGGTCATCCATGGCTTTTTGTATTTATAGGTAGTTTGTAGAAAAGAGGTCTTTACTATGTCTGATACGAATCAGTTAGAGCGGGGCCTTAAGAATCGCCACGTACAATTGCTCGCCATCGGCGGTGCCATTGGTACAGGCTTATTCTTAGGTTCCGGTCGGGCCATCCATTTGGCAGGTCCATCCATTCTTTTTGCTTATCTCATTACTGGTCTTATATGTTTCTTTGTAATGAGAGCGTTAGGGGAATTATTATTATCTAATCTTAATCATCATTCCTTTATCGATTTTGTAGAGGATTATCTAGGTGATCGCGCTGCGTTCATCACAGGGTGGACATATTGGTTCTGTTGGCTATCACTAGCCATGGCCGATTTAACGGCCGTCGGACTGTATATGCAATACTGGATACCATGGCTACCGCAATGGGTCCCAGCCCTCGTCGTCTTAATAGCTCTATTACTCATGAACTTAACAGCCGTAAAGCACTTTGGTGAAATGGAATTCTGGTTTGCCATGATCAAGGTTATTGCCATTGTGTCCCTTATCATCATCGGCTTAATCATGATTTTCTCTGGATTTAGTACCGATGCTGGTGTAGCTGCCGCCTTTAGTAATTTATGGAATTACGGCGGATGGTTCCCAAATGGAACGATGGGCTTTATCTTATCCTTCCAAATGGTTGTATTTGCATTCACCGGCATTGAACTTGTAGGTTTGACAGCAGGTGAAACTGAAAACCCTGAAAAGGTTATTCCAATGGCCATCAATAATATTCCTTTGCGTATTATTTTGTTCTATATTGGTTCCTTGGCCATCATCATGAGTATTTACCCATGGACAGCCGTTAACCCTGCAGCCAGCCCATTTGTGGCCGTATTTACAGCAGTTGGTATTACCGCAGCAGCAGGTATCGTCAACTTTGTTGTGCTTACCTCTGCCGCATCAGCTACAAACTCTGGTATTTTTAGTACAGGTCGTATGATCTATGCCCTTGCAAAACGCGGTCACGCACCTAAATCAATGCGTCGCTTAACACATAGTAGCGTGCCATATCAAGCGACTATTTTCTCTGCTGCCGTACTACTTATTACAGTTGTACTTAACTATGTCATGCCAGAAGCAGTCTTCGTTATGATTACATCTATCTCTACATTCTGCTTCATTTTCATCTGGGCTATCATGGTTATTTGCCATTTAAAATATCGCAAAAAAAATTCTGAATTGGCGGCAAAATCTAAATTTAAAATGCCTCTATATCCAGTGATGAACTATTTAATTCTTGCGTTCTTCGCGTTCATCCTCATTATCTTGGCCTTGAATGATGACACAAGAGTTGCCTTATTCTTCACACCAGTTTGGTTCATTATCTTGTGGGCCTTCTACTCCATGCTCAATACAGGCGACGAAGATACACTTGAAGAAGAACTATTAGACCTAGCAGGTGCTAAAAAGCAAGCTAAAAAACAAACAACAGATGATCACGATGATTATGTAATTTAACACAAAGCCCCTACCTCACCGAGGTAGGGGCTTTCACTATATCCAAACTATTTCAAATTTGGGAAATTAATTTGTTCATAATTTTGTTGATAGATTGAACTATCTCCTATATTTTCATCGTAATTCATGATGGTTCGAATCCGACGACCTTGACTGGTAACGATAATATCTATAGAAGAAGGAATTTCCTGATTCGTTTGTTGTAGATACATATACAAATCCTGCAACGCCTGAGCCTGACGTAATGCTTCTGTTCTATATTTTCCCTTAGATAAACCAGTATTTTTAATAGTTTGACCACTATATACTTGGCCCATCGTATCCGTATAGTAGAAATAAACTGTATTGTCAGATGGTATCGCCTTAATATAGATAGTTTTCCAATTCTTTTTAATCATCGATTTAGTAGATACGGCTACATTATTCACTAATGTTTGTGTTTGTTTATTGATTTCTTGTGTAGTACCATTTCCTACCGAGATTTCATCATTCGTCGGCATTTGAAGCATAGTCATGGTTGGGTCTGGTTTAACTTGTTTAGCATCTACAGGTTGCATGCCACAGATACTAACTGCAGTCATAACTGCTAATGTGGATAATACCAATTTATTCATAGTTCTCTCCATACTATATATAATATATGACTAACTATATTTTATACAATTTATTATAGGCATAAATAATGTATTTATCAAGTGACGATCCAGCCCCATAAAAATAACCGATATGTTCCTCATACAAGGATACATATCGGTTATTCTTTATATAAAACTAATTACTAAAATCCGTATCCACAATAGCAAATTGTGTATAATCTGGATAACGATTATGAAGTTCCGCCTTAATCTTTTCTAATGTACCATGTGGATCTTCTTCGTCAAAGTTAAAGATAATATCATAATAGATAATCTTTTTATCTTCTCGTACGTAGAAAGCATGGAGTTGGACTACATTAGTATACAAACTGATAACTTGATCAAGCGCTTTTTTGATTTCAAGAACTTCTACGCTTGGTTGATTTTCTGCGTATACGCCGACAGTCATATTAATGCCAAACTTTTTATAAAGATGAACTGCGATTCCTTTAGTTAACGGATGGACCTCACCCACCGTCATCGTATCTGGCAACGAAATATGAACAGAACCAATCACTTCACCTGGTCCATAGCTATTTAGCACTAGGTCATATACACCGCCTACATTTGGATGTTGCGCGATAGTTTCTTTGATGTTTCGAATAAGATCATCATCGGCCCGAACACCAAGCAAATGATTATACATATCCCGTAAGATCTCATAGGCTGCTTTCAAAATTAATAGCGAAATTAAAGCCCCTACATAGCCTTGAATATCTACATTGAAGAAATATACGAGGCCTGCAGACACCAATGTAGCAAAGGTAATCACCGCATCAAAAAGAGCATCAATACCAGACGCTACGAGGGCATCAGATTTATATTTCTCACCTTGAGACTTAATGTATCGCCCCATCACAACCTTTACAACGATAGCAACAGCGATGATAGCAAGGCTTGAAATATCAAATGTGGATACCTCTGGATGAAGAATTTTATCTATTGACTCCTTAAGGGACCCAATGCCTGCACCGAGAATGATGAAAGCAATAGCCATGGTAGTCATATATTCTATACGGCCATGTCCAAATGGATGTTCCTTATCGGCCCCTTTTGCAGCCAGTTTTGTACCGACAATCGTCAACACCGACGAAAGAACGTCTGTTAAGTTATTTACTGCATCAAGGATTATGGCGATGGAATTCGATGCCAATCCTATTATCATCTTAAAAATGACAAGCACCACATTGCCTATAATGCCCTTGATACTGGCGAGCGTAATACCCCGATTACGTTCAGCACTATTATCTTGTAAAATCATACTATTACACCTCTTACATACTATATGTACAATATTAAATAATTTATATGTGTACGTTTATTTGTATTATAGCTTATGGATTATCATTTGTCACTATAATTTTCAATATATTTTCACGAAATCCATTGATTTTACTGAACTTATCAGTCATTCTCATTTCTCAATTAGAAACTTTTATGTATTTAAGAACTCATTCTACTACTGAATGCCCATTCTAATTAAGCTTGAACGGTTATACGGTCTCCAGAACGCATATGTGTAAAAACAACCTTCATTGCACGTAGTGCAAATGGTTCTCCCGTAGATTTCGCCCCATACAATGTATCCCCTAACAAAGGATGACCTATATGACTGAAGGCCACTCGAATTTGATGTGTTTTACCTGTATATAAGCGAACTGCCACTGCTGTACAAGGCTGATTTTCTAAGTTATGCACAGAATTATCCACAATTCCACCCTGTTTATCCACAGTATTCACTGTGCTGTCCACATTTTCATGGGATATATCCACAATATTTTGTAGGTTATGCACAGAGTTATCCACAGCCCCATCCGGATATCGGTGTAAAACGGTAAAATCAGTCCGTGTTTCTTTCCCCTTAGAATTTACTTCGTAATGAATGCCATCAATACTTCTATCCATAGGAAGCACCAACGAATCCGAATCTGATTCGACAAGGCCTTCAACAATAGCCATGTACCACTTTTCAAATGTGTTATCATCCATTTGTTGTTGATATAAGCTTTGGGCTAGACCGCTTTTAGCAATTACAATACAGCCTGTTGTATCGCGGTCAAGACGGTTCAAAAAACGTACTTTTCGCTTAATACCATGTTCCATAAAATAATGGGCAATGCCATTAGCAAGGGATACTTGATCTTTTGAGTTTACCGTAACACCGGCAGGCTTATCCACAATGAGCAAATCGTCATCTTCATAGAGAATATGTAAATCCATTGCAATTGGCTCATGATCAATCTTCTCTTTGGCCATAGCTATCCAAATTTCATCATCTACGGCAACCTCTGTATGAGGTGTTGCTTTGTGACCATTTACATGGATTAATTTCTCATCAAATAACTTTACCATCGCTTTTCTTGGATATTTAGTATCTAACAGTTGCCCTAATGTTATAGCATCTGTAGTTGCATGTTGTATGGATTCTATATCCTGGGTAGTAACTGACCAAAAAATATCATCTGGTCTATGCGTTTTTCGTGCCATTACATACTCCTTTCTACGAGTTTTACATCCCTTGGCATATAATCAAGAAATGCACTTGGCGCTGTGCCTTGGCCCCGTTGTGATTCATTGGTATAGGTAATAACCAGCTCCTGTTTTGGTCGCGTAATGGCCACATAGAACAAGCGTTTTTCTTCATCCTCATTGCCCTCGCGTAAGGACATAAAACTAGGAAAGGTCCCTTGATTCATACCTGCCAAAAATACATGGTCAAACTCACTACCCTTTGCTTGATGAACCGTAATAATCGGTATCTTAGATTGTTTACTCATCTGTTGTGGCTCACCAGCCGTCAAGGCAGCTAATTGCAAAATATGATTGAGACGAGCTAATCCCGTTGTACCTTCATATTCCTTATCTAATGATTCCATAATACGATACAAATCTCGTATATGTTCAACCTTGGCCATTTCGCCATGACTCTTATAATAGTCTAGTACGCCCATTTGATTCATAATATAGGCCAATAATTCCGTAGGATTATCGGTATGCATCTTTCTGCGCAAGGTTGCCATTTGAGACGCAATCGTTGTGAAAGCCGCCTTATATTGATTAATGGCTACCATGCGATCCGTCGTTGTGGGCATAATATTTTCACGGACTGCGTAGATTAATAATTGGCCCGTAGCGATAATATCATCCATCGCATTATGGGTAGGCGTATGATTGATAGGAAAATATTTTGACAAAAATCCTAACTTATGATTTTCCAGTGTTGGATAGAACCGTCTAAAGATATCTAGTGTATCATATACGGCCTTAAATTGAGGCTCGCCTAAATTATGGCGCGCTAATTCGTGGCTCAAAATACTAATATCATAATTTACATTATGGCCTACAATGATACGATTGTTAGAAAATTCTTTGAAAGCCTCCAGTACGACCTTTGGACTTTCACCATGCTCTGCTAAATATGCATCCGTAAAGCCATGAACGAGTTGAGAGGTACCTACCGATTTACCAGGATTGATAAACCGTTCAAACCGTTCTATTTCATTGCCATCTTTATCAATGCGCATTGCCGCAATTTGTATAATTCTATCTTGTGTCGTATCAGTACCGGTGCTTTCTACATCGTACACCACCACTTCCCCCACCTCAAGACCAGCTACCAATTTGGCATATGGCTCAGCTTCAAAGATAGGCATATCCATAAAATCCGTCAATTTTAGCCCTACACTGCGATTTTTTGGACTTTCAATATCGCGAATACGCGCGTCGCCAATGCCCGATACATAGCGTTTAATAATGCGTTTCGCACTAACCGCATCATTAGGATTCATCAAGAGCTTAAAGTACGCCATGATATCCTTGATTTCCTGACGGCGGAAGAATTTATATTCATCAATAATCATAAACGGACGACGTTCAGATTCTGGCTTGTCTTGATTATATCGTTCAAACTGTTCACTTAAACGCTGTGCCTTGCGATTATCGCGAACCAACACACCGATAGATGCATTCTTTGGAAGCGCGCAAATACGGTCATAAATAAATTTTGATTCCGTATATTCATTACGACAATCTTTCACAAGGACAGGTGCCCCATCACTAGCACTGTTAGCCTCTGGCATTTCATCGTACACAGTTCCAACGAGTTGAGGAAACATGTTCTGCAATGTTTTAAAAGCCATTGTAAACAAAGTGCGATTAGAGCGATAGTTTTTATAGAATATGATTTTTAGAGGATTAAAATCACGGGTAAATGCCTCTAATAAACGGAACGGATCTGAGCCGCGCCATTCGTAGATAGTTTGGAAATAGTCGCCACATAAAAGAACGTGATTGCCTTCCCATAGCATTTCCATAACCTTATATTCTAATGAGCCCGTATCTTGCATTTCATCAACGGAAATATATTGATAGTGACTACGCCACCGTTCTCGAATATCTGGATTTTGAAATAGTCGATGCACACCACAGATTAAATCAGTAAAATCAACGCCGTGAACAGATTGTAAACTTTCATCATAACGAGCAATCCATTCATGACCATGAGCCCAAAAGTCCGACAAGTCCTCAGTAGCAAGAGTATTGTAATTGTAAAATAATTTCTCTATTTGCTTAGATTGCTCCCGCTCTAAACGTTGTATCGTTCGTTTGTAATCATCTATCAACGATTCAGAATAGAATTCATACACAGAGCGATATTCCTTTACCATGCTTATAAGGCTAGCAAAGTTCATATCCCGCATATTTCTCGGTTTATATGGCAAATATAGTTCTTTACAATCCTCTTCATCAAATATGGTCACATCTGTATAGAGCGACTCATCTCGTTTGCCCTCTTGTTGAAGAACGTAAAAACAAAAGCTGTGGAACGTACTAATCTCCACAGCCTTTGCAGGTTGGCCAACGAGGGATTCGATGCGCAACTTCATCTCTTGTGCTGCCTTATTTGTAAAGGTCATGCACAAAATCTGATGCGCCTCGCAGCGGCCACTTTCAATAATATGGGCCACTCGATAAGCCAGTGTATTCGTTTTTCCCGTCCCAGCGGACGCCAACAAGAGGATATTTCTATCTAGTTCATCGATGACGCGTTGTTGTTCGCTATTGATAACCATGATATCCTCTCCTTATTTTATAAGCCGTAGTATAGAGCGGCCAGTACCATCGGAATGGGGCCAAATAGTACGGTCAAAGCCCACACACCAAAGCCAATATCCATTGGTATATGCAATACATAGATACATACCATGTATGTCACAATGCCTAATACTACATTTAGAGCTACCTTTTTAATAGTAAAAAAAGCAAGTTTCAAGGCGATAACAATGACCAATACAGATATAATCGCCTCAGTCATAGGCGCTGCCAATAATGGCGCGAGTAATACGTTCATATTATCCTTTCATCTCCTGGCGGTTTACAACGGCACCGCCCAAGGTCAATTCATCGGCATATTCGATATCTCCACCTACAGGAACACCGCGGGCAATACGCGTTACCTTGATGCCAGTCGGCGCTAGTAGACGTGCCAAATATAAGGCCGTCGCCTCCCCTTCTACATCAGGGTCCGTTGCGAGAATAACCTCTTGTACGACACCATCACGCAAACGAGCAATCAGCTCTTTAACGCGAATGTCTTCAGCACCGATGCCCTCTAAAGGTGACAACGCCCCCTCTAAGACATGGTAGAGCCCCTTGTAATCACCGCTGCGTTCAATGGCAATCACATCACGAGACGTTTCAACCACCATAATCGTGGTTTGATCCCGATTAGGATTAGAGCAAAATTCACAAGGGTCCTGCGCAGATAGATTAAAACAGATAGAACAATGGCGGGTTGCCCCTTTAGCTTCAACAATGGTATTGACCAATCGGTCCACCTCTTCTTGCGGCATTTCCACAAGATGGTATGCCAAGCGACGGGCAGATTTTGATCCAATGCCTGGCAATCTGCGCAACTGTTCTACGAGCCGTTCTAATGCGTTTGTCATTTAGAATAAACCTGTTGGCAAGTTAAGACCACCTGTTACCTTGCCCATTTCTTGAGACAATAGGTCATCTACTTTTTTGCTTGCTTCATTAACAGCAGCCATTACCAAATCTTCAAGCATTTCCACATCTTCAGGATCAACTGCGGACGGATTCAACTTCAAAGATTCAATCATCTTTTCGCCATTCATAACAACGGTAACAGCACCGCCACCTACGGATGCTTCTACTGTACGAGTTTTTAACTCTTCTTGCATTTTTTTCATGTCAGCTTGCATTTTTTGAACTTTTTTCATCATGCCTGCCATATTACCCATACCTTTACCGAACATTGTATTTCCTCCTTATAGGACTATGAAAGTCCTTGCAAAATAAATTAACTATATACTGAAAATTATAATTTACTCTTCTATGACCTCTACATAAATGTCATGGTCTTCTGAAAGTTTCTCTAATGTTTTAGCCAACAGTGGGTTTTGTTGTTCTTCAACGCCCATATGTTCAGGGTCCCACTGGTATTCACGCTTTGGGACGGCTTCTACCTCCACGGTGGCACCACTATCCATAGGCCGATTGATAACTTCACCATCATCGGTCATTACCTGTGTTCCGTCTAAACTCATAACGGGTATACCACCGTCATCATGAGCCGTCTTTTTCTTAGCAGATGAATCCTCATCTCCCTTATTGCTCGGTGGTTTTATACCTCTTGCTTTAAGAGCAGCTAACGCAGCCTCTCTAGCATTATTGCGAGCTTCGGAGCTTAGTAAGTCTGTTTCTACCGGTGGTGGAGGGGCCTCAACAACCGGTGTAGGCTGTGACCTCTTAGGCTGTACAGCTCGATTAGACCGCGCTCCGCTAGCCATCATATATTCTTTATAGACATCTGTCTCTATATCGACAATCTCTAAAGACACGGAATAGCCCAACGCATATTGGAACGCTAATGCAATTTCCTTGCGATTTGCTTCATTAGTAGCCAAGGTAAGGGATATTCCCTTTTTAAAAGCTACTACTGCTTTTTCACGATCTACATAAATAACTTGGCCTTGACCAATAATATTATATGCTAATCCCTTATCGCTGTCCTTTAGATATTTTATCACAGTAGTCTGAATGGTTCTATATTCCCCAGCGTCCACCATGGTTTCACCGATAACAGCAACTTGGCTAATACCTGTATTCTTCTGACGGCCCGTATGTCTCGTCGTTCGAGATGTGCCGGTCTTAGGTGGTATTTCACCAGAAGTCTTCATCGGTGGTGGAGTCATACCAACACCATGCATAGGTGGCGGCGTCAAACCTATAGTAGCCGTTTGATTACTACCGCTAGGTTTCGATTCCGCTACAATAGGTGAAGGCTTATAATTTGTTGGCACCTCATGAATCGTAACAGATTCGTATTCCTCCATAGGCGGTGGAATGAAATCATCATCTACCACATTTGATCTTGATGCATTAGGTGTAGCCACAAAATTAATAGATGGCGCCGCCATCGGTGGACCTTGTTGTTCCAATTTGGCCAGCCGATTGAGTACGCCTTCACGTGACTCGCGTTCAGACTGTTCTAATGCAGCCAAACGGTCCTCCACATCGTCATGAGCCTTGGATACGCCTGCACATAAAACCAATAGGCCCATTTCAATAACCGTGCGTGGATTATCTACCTGTTTCGCATCGCTCATGATGGATTGTAACTGTTTAATATATTGATTGATGGTACCAAACTCAATGTCTTTTGCTTGTTCTAAGAATTCAGTGCGGAACGAATCATATACCTTTAATTCCTCCGCATCAGGAGCGACCTTAGCAATCAATAGAGCCCGTAAGTGTTGCGTAAGGGCCTCCATAATTTGAGCCCCATCACGCCCTTCACTGAGTGCATTTTGAATATATTTCAATACAGCTGGGCCATCTCCATTATGCAAGGCAGATAGGAATTTAATAATCCAGTCCTTACTAACGAGGCCAATGAGTTCCTCTACAACGGCCGGTGTAATCTCGCCACTGGCCATGCCCACACATTGATCGAGAATACTTAACGCATCGCGCAAGCCACCATCCGCATGAACCGCGATGAGACGTGCTGCATTATCTTCTAAGGCAAAGCCTTCTTTATCCGCAACATATTGTAACCGCTGTGCAATATCATCAGATGTGATACGTCTAAATGTATATCGTTGGCAACGAGATACGATGGTAACAGGCAGTTTTTCAATCTCAGTGGTCGCAAAGATGAACATCACGTGATCTGGTGGTTCCTCTATCGTCTTTAATAGGGCATTCCACGCTTCATTGGTAAGCATATGGGCTTCGTCGATGATGAATACCTTTTTACGCCCCTCTACAGGCATAAACTTTACGCTTTCACGTAAAGCACGAATCTCATCGATACCACGATTCGACGCCGCATCAATTTCGAGGACGTCCATAGACTGACCACTCAAAATCGATTTACATACGCTACATTCATTACAAGGATGGTCAGTAGGGCCATGTTCACAATTAATGGCACGTGCAAAAATCTTAGCCATACTCGTCTTACCAGTCCCGCGCGGGCCGGCAAATAGATACGCATGAGCCACCTTATCCTCGCGAATAGCGCGCATCAATGTATCTGATACCTGATGTTGCCCAACCACATCGGTAAACGTCTGCGGACGATACTTACGATATAGCGCCATATATGCCATAGGAACACCCCCTTTCCCTGTAAACAGTCCGTAATTAGCAATACTTTAATTATACCATATTACACAAAAAAGAGGGCGTCCTTTCACGTCCTCTTTGCATGTAACTAATACCCGTTTTAGCTTCAATAATAGGATAAAAAAAAGCGGCCCCCAAGGCCGCCTTGCAATATTCGATCACGACAGCCCCCGGGTTCCCCGTGGCACATGAAGGTTACCGCTTAGTGCTGCTACCTCTCAGTCCTGACACGATTCACAGGCCCCCATTGCACGGGCCCGAGAACTGCCATGATCCAATATTGCAATACAAATATTATACATGAAAATGCCTCTATAGTCAAAACTATAGAGGCATTCTACATTACATTCTCTCTAAGTTATATTAGATTAGAACTTATTTTGCATATTTTTCTTTAAATGCAGCCAATTGGGCTTCTTCTAAGGACAAGCCTTGTTCTTTGAATCGTTCAATAGCAGCATGCATTTCTTCGTATGCTACAGGAACAACCTTAGTAAATCTATTGGCAAAGTTATTCCAGTTTTCAAGGATATGACGGCCTTTTGTAGAATTAGTATGCAATACATGTTGTTCGACTAATTCTTTGATGCGTTTAAGGTCATCATTATTAGCAGGACGTAATTCTACAAGACCAGTATTTACATAACGCTCATCGCAATCGAGGATGTACGCATAGCCGCCGGACATACCGGCTGCGAAGTTACGACCAATTTTACCGAGTACGAGAACCTCGCCACCTGTCATGTATTCACAACCATGGTCGCCTACACCTTCCACAACAGCTGTAATACCACTGTTACGAACGGCGAAACGTTCACCAGCTACACCATTGATATAGGATTTACCAGATGTAGCACCATAGAAGGCAACGTTGCCGATAAGGATATTTTCGTCAGCTTCAAAGATAGATTTCTTAGGTGGGTAAACAACGATGGTACCGCCGGATAAACCTTTACCGAGGTAGTCATTCGCATCCCCTTCGAGTTCTAATGTCATGCCTTTTGGAATGAAAGCACCAAAGGATTGACCTGCAGAACCTTCAAAGTTCAACTTGATTGTGTTATCTGGAAGTCCGCTTTCACCATAACGACGTGTTACCTCAGAACCAACTAATGTACCTACTACACGGTTAATGTTGTTGATAGCCAATTTAGCGCGAATAGGTTTTTGATCTTCGATAGCAGGACGGCACATACGCAAGAGTTTGGACATATCCAATGTGCGTTCCAATTCATGATCTTGATCGATGGTATGTATATGACCAACAGACGCATCGATGTATGGATGGAACAAGATACGTTTCAAATCGACACGAGACAATTTGAAGTTATCGTCTTGAGATTTTTGACGAACAAGATCGATACGGCCAACGAGTTCAGCTACGGAACGGATACCTAAGCGAGCCATGATTTCACGCAATTCACGTGCGATGAATATCATCAAGTTTTCTACATATTCAGGTTTGCCGTTGAAACGAGCACGCAATTTTTCATCTTGTGTAGCCACGCCATAAGGGCATGTGTTGAGGTTACATACACGAGCCATTTTACAGCCTACAGCTACAAGTGGTAATGTACCGAAACCAAACAACTCAGCACCAAGCATAGCCGCAACAGCTACGTCGAAACCAGTCATCAATTTAGAGTCTACCTCTAATTGAACGCGGTCACGCAAACGGTTGAGCATCAATGTTTGATGAGTTTCAGATAAACCAAGTTCCCAAGGCACACCAGCATGTTTTACAGACGTACGGCCTGCCGCACCTGTACCACCGTCATAACCGGAAATCAAGATATTATCCGCTTTTGCTTTCGCTACACCAGCTGCGATAGTACCAACGCCAGCTTCGGAAGTCAATTTAACGGAAATGCGAGCATCTTTATTGACGCATTTCAAATCGTAAATCAATTCCGCCAAGTCTTCGATGGAGTAAATATCATGATGTGGTGGAGGAGAAACAAGTTCTACACCTGGTGTGGAGTGACGAGCCTTACCGATTTCAGGATATACCTTTTTACCTGGCAATTGACCACCTTCACCTGGTTTAGCACCTTGTGCACATTTGATTTGCAATTCTTTTGCATGAATCAAGTAATTAGCAGTTACACCGAAACGACCGGATGCAATTTGTTTTACTTCAGAGTTCATGCTATCCCCATTAGGCAATGGTTTAAAGCGTGCAGAATCTTCGCCACCTTCACCGGAGTTAGATGTAGAGCCAAGACGATTCATGGCAATAGCAATTGTTTCATGCGCTTCTTTACTGATAGCACCATAACTCATAGCACCTGCTTTAAAGCGTTTTACGATGGATTCTTCAGGTTCAACCTCTTCGATAGGAATACCGCCGCCCACTGGGTAGTTCAATTCCATCAAGGAACGCAATGTTACATGGTAATCGTTGCGAATCGCTTTAGAATATTCCTTATATTTAGCATAGTCGCCGTTGATAAGAGATTCTTGTAAAAGATCAATTGTTTTAGGGTTGAATAAATGCTCTTCCCCGTCTTTTACAGGGCCGTACCAACCGCCTGGTTCAAGCACAGATTCGTCGGATTTGAAAGCACGGTCATAACGAGCCAATGCTTCATTGGCAACGCCTACAAGACCAATACCGCCAATACGAGTTGGTGTATTTACGAAGAACTTATTAATAAAGTTGGTGTTCAAGCCCAAGGCTTCGAAGATTTGTGCACCATGATAGGAACGAACTGTGGAGATGCCCATTTTGGACATAACCTTCATAATGCCGCCTACAGCTGCTTTAATGTAGTTCTTTTCTGCTTGTTCAGGTGTAATATCACCAAGACGTTTACGAGCTTGTAAATCGCGTACAGTTTCAAGAGCCAAGTAAGGATTGATAGCTGTTACACCATAACCGATCAATGTACAGAAATGATGTACTTCGCGAGGCTCACCAGATTCGAGGATAAGACCAATTTCTGTGCGCAATACTTTTCTAATTAAGTGATTATGAACAGCTGCTACAGCTAACAACGCTGGAATTGGTGCATGATTTTCATCAACTCCACGGTCGGATAAAATCAATACATTTTGCTCTGTACGTGCTGCTTCTTCTGCTTTTTCGCACAGTTCATTCAACGCATCACGCAAGCCATCCGCACCCTTAGTTGGGTCGAAGAGGATTGGCAATGTAACCGATTTCATGCGACGGCAATCAAGAGCCTTAATGGACGCCAATTCTTGATTTGTAAGAATTGGTGTACGCATGGACAACGCATAGGTACCTGCTTTATTAGGATCTGTTAAATTACCAGAGTTACCAAGCATAACACGAGTGGATGTAACCATTTCCTCACGAATGGAGTCGATTGGAGGATTTGTTACTTGTGCGAACATTTGCTTGAAGTAGCTGTATAACAATTGTGGTTTATCAGACAAGATAGCAAGTGGAGCATCGGCACCCATTGCACCTACAGGGTCTTTACCATCTTTTGCCATAGGTACGATCATACGTACAAGATCTTCTTGAGTATAACCAAAGGCTTGTTGCTTTTGGAACAAATCTTCTACTTTTGGAATATCGCTTTCATCAGCTTGAGTAATTTCAGACAAGTGAATAACATGTTCTTTTACCCATTCATCATACGGCAAATCAGTAGCAACGCGTTGTTTGATTTCTTCGTCGGAAATAATGCGTTGTTCCTCTGTATCGATGAGAAGCATTTTACCTGGTTCCAAACGACCTTTAGCGCGAATATTTTCAGCGTTTTCGTTTACTACACCCACTTCGGACGCCATGATAACGCGATCATCAGTTGTTACATAGTAACGAGCAGGACGCAAACCATTACGGTCAAGTACGCCACCGATAACAGTACCATCTGTGAAGCCCATAGCGGCAGGACCATCCCATGGTTCCATCATGAAGCTATTGAACTCATAGAAGTCATGTTTTTCTTGGCTCATGAGATTATTGCGTTCCCAAGGTTCAGGAATCATCATCATAATCGCATGAGGCAAGGAACGACCTGTCATGTGCAAGAATTCCAATGTGTTATCAAACATAGCAGAGTCGGAACCACTATCATCTACTACAGGGAATACCTTTTTAATATCAGGGAACAATGGAGACTCAGCTTTACCTTCACGAGCATTGATCCAGTTTACGTTACCGCGGATTGTATTAATTTCACCATTATGAACTAAGAAACGGTTAGGATGCGCCCGAGCCCAGCTTGGGAATGTGTTCGTACTAAAACGGGAGTGAACCATAGCCAATGCAGATGTAAAATCAAGGTCGCTCAAATCAAGGTAGAAGTCACGCAATTGACCAGGAGTCAACATACCTTTATATACAATTGTTTTAGAGGACAAGGATGCAATATAAAAGTCGCTAGATAGTTCCTTACTCAATGGAATAATGCGTTTTTCCGCCAATTTACGGATAACATATAATTTACGTTCAAATTCCGCATTATTCGTTACATCAGGGCCTTTACCAATGAGAATTTGGATCATCCAAGGACGAATAGCAGCCGCTTCCTTACCAACTTTAGTACCATCTACAGGTACTTCACGCCAACCGAGAACGACTTGTCCCTCTTCGCGTACTACTTCTTCAAAAATACGTTTTTGCTCATTGCGAAGACTTTCATATTTATGCGCAAAAATCATGCCCACACCATATTCACCTGCTGCAGGTAAATTGATGCCCAACACTTCGCATTCACGTTTAAAAAATTCATGTGGGATTTGTACCAATATACCAGCACCATCGCCTGTATCCTTATCTGCACCAGCACCACCACGATGTTCAAGACGCTCTAAAATACGCAAGCCATCATCGATGATATCATGGGATTTTTTGCCCTTAATATTTACGACAAAACCCATACCACAGGCATCTTTTTCAAATTGGCTGCTATACATGCCATTTGCTTCGAGTCTAGCCTGATCTAAACGTTGTTGTTCAATAACGCTACCATTCATCTCCATAGCTTTTGTACTCCTTCTCATATCACTTGATGTTTCACAACCTCTATAATCATTATATATAAGCCTTGTGAAAGTTACTTCTAATTCAATATTCATATAAAATTTAGATTCTATAGAATTTAATGTCTATACACAGTATACCAAAGTCCACTGTAAATTGATAATATAAAAACCGCAATCTAACTTGCGGTAAAATCATAGCCATATGCGTATTTTGTATACATGATTCATTATAGGAAAACAAAAAAGGGGTAAAATTTTTCCACCAACCGATTCCACTTAGCCCTCAAGGCTTCGTATGGCTAGCGTCAAAACTTTAACCCCTTCCCTTTACAGTACTACTACTGATAGTTATCGATTAAGCAAACACTTCATCAAAGCATGCTTCATCAATCAACGTTCCTACATAAAAATCGCTGAAGATACCATATCGTGCACTCGCTTCTTCAAAGCGCATATCATAAACAATTTTCTTAAATTGAATGTCATCATTACTAAAAATAGTAACGCCCCATTCCCAATCATCAAGACCAACACCACCTGTAGTGTACTCAGATAGTACTTCTAAATATGGTCTACCAGTGATACCATGCTCACGCATCATACGACCGCGTTCTTCTTGAGGCAACATATACCAATTATCATTGCCTTCACGCTTCTTCGTCATATTATAAAAACAAATATACTTATCCTTTGGTACAGTTGGATACAATTTCGCATCCACCTCAGGCGTATCAAGCTTAGCTTTCACATATGCACTAACCTCGGTTACAGACGTATAAGAATACGTTTGAACAAGCACAGACGCAATCGTTAAACGACGGAATTTGCGTTCCCATTTCGCCAAATCCTCAAGAGACGGCGCCAAAATCCATAACAAAAGATCGCCCTTATAACCATTCACATCATAGAATGCATAACTGCCTTCTTTAGCTTGGTGCATAGACTCCAACTCAGCCAAAAACGCCTTTAACTCACCGCGAGCCTCAGCCTTCTCCTCTGCATCAAAACAATTCCAAGCACTAAAATCCATGGAAAACACCATATGTTGACTATGCCAACCCTCAACAGTAGGAATTGCCTTACCCATAATACCACTCCTTTTCACATAAAATATATAAAACACAATTTACAATTACAAAATCGAGCCTCTAGCCCGAAGACCGTTCTCCTCTAGTTTAGGCTAAAGGACCTTGTGTATCGGTTACCAGAAGTGCTCTACAGTAGGCGATGAATTGAGGTTTAACCTACAGCAGGTGCGGGATGGACTTCAGTAGGCGACTTTAGTAGGTCGAGGCCCTAGGCCGATGACCGTTTGCCGCAATCCTAGGCTAAAAGACCTTGTGCTAGCTGGAGACTAAAATCCGCTACAGTAGGCAATGGATAAGCCTTCTGAAGCGACTTTAGTAAGTCGAGGCCCTAGGCCGAAGACTGTTAAGCTAGTTGGAGCTGAAGAAGGCTTATCCATTGCCGGTTATGTAGTAGAACTCTTAGTCAACAGATGCACAAGTTCCTTAGCCTGTTTCACCCCATCCGGTATCCCAATCCCATCAAACGGTGTCCCAATGAGATACAAATTAGGATAATGTTCTTTCACATGCTCCCGAACGGCTGCGATAGCAGCACGATGGCCCACATTATATTGAGGCATGCAATGTATTAAACGATTGATTTTAATCCACTCTGGAGTAGCTTTAAAGTTCATAATACGTTGAATTTCTTTAAGAGCTAATGCAGAAAGTTCTTCATCACTATAGCGTTCCACCACATCATTACCAGGTTTACCGATAAAAACGCGAAGAACGATTTTATCATCTGGCGTTGTTTGTGGCCATTTTTGATTTAATATGGTACACGCCGTTAATGGTGTATCCGTTTTACGAGTAATCAACAAGCCAGAGCCTTTTAGTTCGCCATCAAAGGTCGCTTTATCAAAGGCCATGATTGCAATAGCACAACTGGATTGTTCCATATTGCGTACGCCATCAAATCCAGTATCTCCAATAAACCAATCTTTATACGTAGCTGGTGGTGTAGAGATAACCAACATATGGGAGGTTTCTTCTCGACCATTCACATTATAACGATACACTGCATCAGCATACGATATATCTCGAACAAGGGCCTTAGTAGTCAATGTAACATTGGATGGCATTTGTTCCACAATCGCACTTACCACGCTTTCAAGACCACCCGTTAATTGTCTAAACATACCGGATTGTGATGCGGTTCCTTTTGATGCTTTTAGATTTCCATTCGTTCGCTGAATACTGGATTGTTTCTTATCAAATTGAGCATCCGTCATCGTTCCTTTACCAGCACGGGGAACGTCGCCTTCATTAACAGCACCTTTGGCAGCCTTAGAGACACCGGCCTTTTGATGGCTCATCTTAGCAGCAATCATGCCCTTAACCATATTGCCATATTTTTGTTCTACTTGAATAAAATGTGGAAACGTAGATAATAGACTGATTTTATAAATATCGCCACCATAAATACCCGCCAATAATGGCTCAATTAATTTATCCATCATTTCTTGGCCTAAATGATAGCGGAAGAAATGACCAATCGATACATCACCGTGAGCATCTAAGGGATACGGTTTCTTAAAATAATCAAGACCAGCACGCACTTTACCAGCCCAGGAAATTAAGGTCGCTTTCACAAAAGGCATCATTTCCGTAGGAACGCCCATGATGGAACCACCTGGAATTGGGTGAATGTTACCGCGGTCATACACATAGGCCTGCCCCGTTTCATTGGATACAAGCGTATCTGCTAGACCAAGATCTGTAATGAGATCCGTCATTTCCGTTTTGCGGCCCAAGTAGGAATCCGGTCCTAACTCAACAACAAAATCATCTACTTGTTGCGTTTGAATTTTACCGCCAAATCGAGGGGCCTGTTCATATAATTGTATCTGCCAATCTGGTTTGGCATGGCCTAAATAATAGGCTGCAGTAAGCCCCGTAAGGCCACCACCAACAATCGTTACCTTCACTTATTAATCCTTTCTCGTATAGCCTTTGCCATGGCCTCCATAAATAGGGTATTTCCATTGGGCATAGGCAGACGTTCATATGTAGCCCCAGCATTTTCAACGATATTCCGACAAATAATATCATTATCATACAAAATTTCTACATGATCGCTAACAAAGCCAAAAGGAATACATACAATCCGTTTTGCTCCATCTATAAGAGCCTGTTCAATGACACTTTCAATGGTAGGACCTAACCATTCACCATAGGGCGCCGCACTTTGCCATGCTTGATACCAGTGATTAAGGCCTACCATTTTTGCAATTTGATTTGATGCGGACATGACTTCATCTTCATAGCTACCAACCGTTGAAGTAGGTACACTATGGGCAGAGAAAATACAGGCTGTATCAGCTTGTAATGGATTCGCGGCCATCAACTGTGAACGCCAGTATTCAAAAAACTGTGGTCTATTCCACCAAGATTTGATAATTTCACAAGATATATCCGGATACGCTCGTAATATAGAATGTAATTTCCGTTCATATGCGCCCGTTCCAACCATAGAATAAAACGGCGATGTGACAATGCATAAAATAGAAGTATACCCTGCAATTGCTATGGATTCTATAGCTTGTTCCATACTATTAGGCATATGAAGATAGGCCAAATACATCGCGTCTATTGCCAATAAGGATTTAAGAGTTTTCTTTTGCTCTTCCCCCATCGTTTGCAACAGCTTATTATCCCATTGTCCGATGGCATCGTAACGAGCGGTTAGAACCTTCAATTCTCGTTCTGTGGGAATTTTTCCGCGTCGAATGCTCGTCAAATAGGGTAATAAATCAGATGGTTGACGAGGTGTACCAAAAGATAATAACAGTATAGCCTGCTTCATATTATCGGCTTTCACGAGCCCACAATTCACGGCTCTTTTCATGAACATAGTCTGTCAACCAATGTAATTTTGCTGGATCCGCCTCAGGGAATACGCCATGCCCTAAGTTAAATACATGTTTACCATGGCGAACGCCATCCGTTAAGATTTCATCTACTACCTTGGCTATTGTTTTTGTATCCCCGTATAAATAAGCCGGATCAAGGTTTCCCTGTACTGTTTGTGTAACACCTCTATCCTTAGCCGCCCCAAGAGAGCTTCGCCAATCTAAGGCGATAACATCAAGAGGTAATTTAGCCCAAGTAGAAACAAGGTGGTCTGTACCGACACCATTCATAGCAAGCGGCAAGTTAGGGAATTTAGATTTTACTGTGGAAATAATACGTTTCATATGAGGGAAAATAGCTTGCTCATATTCTGTACTATTAACGGCACCCACCCAAGAGTCAAAGATTTGCAAAGCATTAGCACCAGCGCGCGCTTGCATTGACAAATACTCGATGGACATATCCGCTAGTTTTTCCATTAGTCTATTCCAAATTTCGGGTTCGCTGATTAACATCCCACGAGTTTTGTTATAACTTTTCGTAGGACCTCCTTCAATAAGGTAAGACGCGATGGTGAATGGTGCACCACAAAAGCCAATAAGAGGTACATCAAGCACCTCGGTAGTCAACAACTCAATAGTCTTGGCAATATACTCTACCTTTGTTGCATCAAACGCATATAATCGTTCAATATCTTCCATACGACGTATTGGAGTATCAAATACAGGACCTACACCAGGTTTAATATCCACATTCACGCCAATAGCCACCATAGGGCTCATAATATCCTTATAAAGAATAGCCGCATCAACGCCATATTCTTTAACAGGCAGTTCTGTCACTTGTGCGCAAAGTTCTGGTTGTTTGGTAATTTCGAACAATGTGTACTTCTCTTTTATCTTACAATATGCAGCCTGACTGCGCCCTGCTTGGCGCATATACCATACCGGTGTTATGCCAGGGTTCTTACCCTGAATCATATCTAAATAAGCAGTATTCAAATTTCCACCCCTTTCTACAAAACACACCTATACATGTATATAAGATTTTATATTAGAATGTCACGCTTATATTAAAAGTGTACCCCAAAAGTGATGAATATGCAAAGCCACTTATTATCTATATTTTTAGGGATAGAAATTTATGCACGTTGTAATATATGCGTATCTATACCAGCAATAGCTTGACCCATGTAATACACTTGTTGCTGACATGTAAACAACCAAATTTGTTGATGTTCACCAAGTTCAGCTAACAACTCAAGTGCACTCTTTTGGCGTTCTTCATCAAATCGGACTAGGATATCATCTAATATGATTGGCAATGCATCTACTTGGTACGAAAAGACCTTTGCTAGTGCCAAACGCAACGCGAGATACACCTGATCCGCTAAACCACTAGACCAATGATGAAGCGGTAATCGTTCACCACGTTCATTCAAAAGGGCTAAACCGTCTTGCAATCCCCACATATCAAATGTATAAGCACCATTCGTTAAACGTTTAATATACTGAGATGCTAATTCTAACATCTTTGGTTGTGACTCTTCTTCGTATGATTGTTGCGCTCGTTCCATACAATGAGCGATGACAACTTGAGTGGCCCAATCTTCCAAGGCAGATTCCAATTCAGATTCTAACTCTTGTCGTTGTTGAATGGCTTCCCGTTGCTCTTGATCTGAACCCAATGCACGCATAGCTTCCACGATTTGGCCTCGTTTCTCATAGAGGTTAGCCATCGCATCCTTGCGCGCATTCAGCTCTTGATCTGCATGGGCTAATTCATCAGTCCAATTCTCTTTATTCCCCTCACGCAAACGGCGATAGAACAAATCCTTATTTTCACCATCTGGAGTTAACAAATCAAGCTGTACTTGGCTTTGCTTATAAATTGTTTCCCATTGCTTAAATTGATCTTCATCAATGAGTTTTTGACGATATTCATTGGCGCCGGACAATCCACTTTTTTCAAGCAATGCTTTTTGTTCAAGTAAAAGTTCCTTTTCCTTGCGATGCCAATTATCATACTCCATACGATAGCTCTTACGCTGTGATTCTTTTTGTTCCCAACGAATCATTTGTTGTTGAAAGTTTTTATATTGGTTATAAATACGTTTTAGCTCAGTAGGAGACACAGGGGCTTCAACACCAAGGTTATACCATAAGGTAACAGCTTGGTCCTCTATAACGCGCAAAGATTCCTTATGTTCATCTAAGCGTTTCTCGTATCCTTCAATGGTCCGCAATTGTTCATAATACTGGTCAAATTCATGCTTCATACTAAAGAAGTCATCTTCATCGAGACTCTTAGCCGCTCCTTCAGGAATCCATGCTTGCCATTCAGCCAAGGCTTTTTCATAATTAGCCTGTAATTGTTTACCTTCATCATTGTAACGTTGCTCAATAGCTGCCGTTTCCAAGTTCGGTACATCTGACGCCACAGGTAAAGGTGCATCCAATTGTGTTTCCAAATACGACTTACGTTGCTGTAAGCGTTCTAGTTCACGCATCAACCGAGCTACATCGGAATCATCTACATGACGAAGGCGCCATCCATACCAGAATAATCCCAGTCCAAATATTAATAAAATAATACCACCGATGCTATATAGTACAGATTCCAGTGCAATAAGTCCTGCCAAGGACATCAATACACCAATAACGGCACCGATTCCCCCAATACGTTGCAACCAAATCGGCATCGCGGCCATACGTATGGAACCATGTTCTCCAAGTCGAGACTCTAGATCTGTAATATCAGTCATAACAGCCTGCAACTCTTGCTGAGCCCAGGTGTTAACAGGGCTATTTTCACCAGTGTCAACAGATGAACTATCTTCACTTATTTTTGGTTCTTTTTGCAAGGATGGTGCTTGGCTTTGCCAATATAATAATTGGTCCTTTGCGGTACGCAATCGTTTGGATAAACGTTCCCCTTCAAACCAATTCACATCAGTTGGCACCGATTCATCCTTGCGCCATGAAGATTGTAACCCTCTCGAGAAATCAAGTTGCTCTTTAACCTTAGCAATGTAGGCTTCGCCTTCTTCACACTCACGGCGCAATTGTTCCCACTTCGCACCTTGTTGAATCAAATCCTCTATATCTTGGCCATAGGTAGTAAATGGACTATTAGGATCAAAATTTTCCGGTTTTAGTGCTTCTTCTTTATCAAGCCAAAGCTGCATATTCTGACGAGCTTCACGAAGGCCCTCATCGATACTAAAAAACGCATCGCGATCTAGTGTATCAGGAGATGTAAATTGTTGCATACGACGACGCGCCTCTTCGCTACGTCGATACGTATCCCATGCACGAAGCACCATCTCTACGCCTTCACGATAATCTTGCCATTCTTTGATTTGATTCTGAATTTCTGCTTCTGTATCCTCGGAAGCCTTCAACGCTTGTTGTAATTCTACATATTGCGTTTCATATTCACCCAGTGCGGATAAACGAGCCTTATTTTCCTGTAATTGCTCTATCAAAACATTGATGCGGCGTTTGCCTGATGCAGACGCAACCAGTAAGTCATTAGCATTGGTTTCAATGTTTTTTACTACACCACCGAGTTGCTCGCCTCCTTCGGCGCCAAAGAATCTAGCGCGCACATCTACTTCATTGAGTATATCTACGCCTTGAAGGTCCTCTAACGTAAGGCCGAAGATGCGGTTATACGTTTTTTTATCGAGCCCATGCCACCACAATTGATTCGGCTCGTCCTTTATGCTAGGCTCACCAGGAGAATAAAAATCTAAATTCTTGTTTTGTCGGCCTAAATGATAAGCCGTCCCCTCTTTGTCGAGCTCAAGAGATCCACTTACATAACCATATTTTTTATGTTTACCGCCAAACAAAAGAGAACGCATACCTTCTAATAAGGAGGTTTTCCCACTTTCATTAGCGCCATATACAAGCTGTACACCGTTAGGACCGGATTTAAATGTCCAGTTTTCATACGGTCCAAATGAGTCGAGTCGAATCTGTTTAATGTTCATCGTTTACCCCCATTAACACCGTAACCCCTTCCATTTCACTGCGTTCCATAACTCGTTTCAATACATCGTCTGATAATAAATCTAAATAACTGCCAAGTCGTTTAGACTCAGGACGATCAACCAAGATTTGACGTACGGCCTCAACATCAGTAACGGTTTCATCATAAGCACGTAGATAATCGCCTACCATGTCGGACAATAAACGGCGCTCTGCCAAATTAACAGTAGGACGCGTTTTAGCAATCATGCGGTATGGCATAACAAAAATAGATTTACTCTTTTCCTCTGCCTGCGTCTCCCGTAGCCATAATTTTCGAATGGACTCATCCACGCATAAGCGATGCATTGGACCAGTTCCTACTAAATGGACTGATACCAATGTATTCTTATTATATTTTTTACGTAAGGACTGCTTTTTATGGCTCAACAAATCTAATAACTCACGTTCAGTTTGTATGCCTGCAATATCGATCTTTATATCTTCAAAACGAATGGCACTAGTCTCAATAAATTCTAATTCACAATGTCCATTATGTGATACGTTGACCATATAGCATCCTTTAGCGCCAGATTCCTTCCGATGTAATCCCTGAGGATTGCCCGCATATACGACCATAGGGTCTTCTGAAATCACCTGTGATTTATGGATATGACCTAGTGCCCAATAGTCCATAGCGCCTTGCATGATATCCGTCAAATTACAGGGCCCTGTTACATCATGATGTTCACTGCCCACACTAGATCCAACCGTTCCATGCATGACAGCAAGGGAAAACTCATCTCGTTCAAAGGCTTTATATTGTGCAGCAAAATTAGATTGTTCATTGCCATGACCACAACTGATGCCGTAAACACCACCAACTTCAATATTATTAACCATCAACGGAAATCGTTGTACCTGTGTATCCGAAAACACATGTACATTATCAGGCATTGATAAGCCAGCGCGCCAGCTTTCAGCAGGATCATGATTACCTTGCACCATATATACGGGAATATGCGCCTCCCACAAGCGATACATGGCACGCACAAATCGGACCTGAGCCTCTAAATTATGATCTTCACTATTATAAACATCACCGCTAATCACAACTGCATTAACGTGTTCGCGCACAGCGATTTCAATGATATTATTGAAAGCTTCATAGGTTGCTTCTGCGACGGCACGATCTACATGCCGACTCATCCCCATAGCATATTGAAAAGGAGCCCCTAAATGAAGGTCTCCACAATGTATAAAACGAAAGGGTTGCATATTGTCTCCTTTCCTAACTTATAGAATACTAATATCTAATTATACTATATATTTCTATATAATATGTAAGATATCATATTGTAAACTAATTTATTTATACAGTTGACAATTAGTATCCAAGAATACTACAATTACATTGTAAATATATTCGTTTTTATAAGTTAACAATAACAAGGAGGCTATAATGGCACTTCCAGTAGAGCAACAAACCCAGGTGGGTTCTTATGAAAAAATATTAACCATTGCCAATCGTATATTACATGGTGGTGAAATCACTAAAGAGGAAGCCATCGATTTAATCCATACATCCGATGAAGATACCATGATTTTATTGGCTATGGCAGATAAAATAAAACAACATTTCAATGACAATTCCGTCGATATTTGCGCGATTGTAAATGCTCGTTCTGGTAAATGTCCTGAAAACTGTAAATTCTGTGCACAGTCTGCACACCACAATACAGGCGTTCAAGAATATCCATTTATGGATGATGAATCGATTTTAGATGCTGCTAGAAAAGCAAAAGAAGCTGGTGCTATTCGCTTCTCTATTGTTACAAGCGGTCGCAACACTTCTAACCCTAATGAATTCAACCAAATCTTACGCGTATTAAAAGAAATTCGCGAAAAAATTGGTTTAGAAATTTGTTGTTCCCTTGGTTTGTTAACCTATGAACAAGCTCTTCAATTAAAAGAAGTTGGTGTTACTCGCTATCATTCCAATATCGAAACTGCACCAAGTCATTTCCCTGACATCTGCTCCACACATTCCTATGAGGACAAGATGTCTACCATAGAAAATGCCAAAAAAGCCGGCATTCGCGTTTGCTCTGGCGGTATCTTAGGTCTAAACGAAACTCTAGAACAACGCGTAGAAATGGCGTTTGAACTTAAACGCCTTAACATTGATTCCATTCCATTAAACATATTAAATCCGATTAAGGGTACTCCATTCGAACATAACCAAGCGTTAAAACCTATGGAAATTTTACGTACCTTCGCTGTATTCCGTTTCATTTTACCTCATGCATTAATTCGTACCGCTGGCGGTCGAGAAGTAAATCTACGTGATTTACAATCGTACGCACTAAAAGGTGGTCTTAATGGCATCATGGTAGGCGGTTATTTAACAACCGGCGGTAGATCCCCGCAAGACGATTTACAAATGATTAATGATTTGGAATTAACCCGTACAGCCGCTCAGCTATAAACTAACGGTTGTTTCCAATCACTAGTGGATATCTTAAATTTTACCTATCTACACAGACTGTAACACCTCTGCGTGTTTACAATACATTTACACACAAAAAATACCTAGCTAGTTGCTGTCTAGCTAGGTATTTTTATATTTAATTTTTTAAATTTATATCTAAAATATTAAATTCAAACTATTTATTGCCATAACAATCTATAGATGGCTTGGCCATTCGTATTGCCTTCAATCGGTTCAGGATCTTTATCATAATCAACATTATCATATTGAGTGCCGTTTGGCATATACGCATCTACTTCTAGAATTTCCATGGTCCGATTATAACGGCTAATATATACCTTGTAACGAAGTTCATCGCCACCTGGTTCATTAACTTTTAGCCAAAGAACGGCATCATAATCGCTTTTTTGAACACTATCATTATCTATAAACAATTGATTACCTTTGTCATCAGGACTTACATAATACCAATCAGTCGCTTGTGCTGTATTCGAATATGTTATGAGGCAAAAAAAGGCCATCAAAGCTATAAGCAACTTCATAGTGGCCCCCTTTCTAACCCAACAACAAAAGTCTTATAACTAGAACGATTTTTTTAAATATTTTTAAAAAAAATAAAGAGAAGATATTATCCTCCTCTATTATCATATCAAGAAGTATGGCATTTATCAACATTTAATAAACGCATTTTACATTTCATCTAAATTTCATAAAATATTTTTTAGAAGTTCATTTTATCTTCACAGTATTTACTTATAATTACAATATCAAATGATAATTATAAGTAAATATTCCCTGATTACTTAATGTATTTATCTCCCGACAAGTAATACTAACCCCAAACCTACTACTTGTTTAAATACATAGGTCATTTGATGTTAATACTAACACTCCCCTTACATGAAAAAGGACTCCAGCAGGAGTCCTTTTTTCGTTGTTAAACCCATACACTTATGCAAAAAGCTGCCCTAGGGCAGCTTTTTATTTTGTAGTTCACGACCTAAATCAGATGGTACAGGTGCGATAACAGTCACCAATTCAGATTGTCCATATGGTATAAATGTCAACGAATAGGCATGTAAGGCCTGTCTCGTATACGGTTTATTCCGCATACCATACATGGCATCGCCAATGATAGGGTGACCAATATGAGCCATATGAACGCGAATTTGATGAGTTCGTCCGGTTAGCAATGTAAACTCTAACAACGATTGTACATCATCATATTCAATCACATGATATTCGGTTACAGCATCTTGACCAAATTCATCAACACAACGGCGATTATCAAATACCGGATCCACACCGATAGGTTCATTCACCACACCATCAGATGTAATCTTTCCTTCTACGAGACCGCGATAGACACGGTGAATTCGACCTTCTTGTAGCTGTTTAGTGTAATATTGTTCTGCCTCACGGGTTTTGCCAAACATAATAACACCTGTTGTATCTCGATCCAAGCGATGAACAGGTCGAATTTTATGAACTTCGCCGCGTTTAGCATAATAGCCAGCCACCAGATTACTCAATGTATGATATTTTGTTTGACCTGCTGGATGAACTAGCATAAATGGAGGCTTATACACTACAAGTGTGTGTTCATCCTCATAGAGAACCTCTATAGGTCCTTTTTCAACCTCTACACCATAATCCTTATCTTGTGGTAACTCAATAGTAATAACATCCCCTTTTCTTAGCATACGCTTGGAATGAGCAACGCGGCTATTTACCTTCACCCGTTTCTTACGGAATATCATCTGCACATTTCGAGAGGATAAAGAAAATCGCTCTTTTACATAAGCAGATACTGTTGTATCTACCTCTTCTTTTACTGTATATGTTCTCCAGCTCATATTACCACCATTCGTTGATATATGTATTTTGTTTAGGATATACCATATCTAGATAGTCAATCCAATGAGATTCGCCTTGTAATTTACCTTCAAATACAAGATCTTTAGCTGATACAGCCCCCATCAACAGGACTGTTAGACCGCCAATGTCTATAGTGATATCGATTTCATCCACAGATTCAGCAGAAACGCGTTTTACCTTAGGTAAAGTGCTTTCACCTAGGGTAAGGGCAAACACGCCATTATTCCAATCGCATAATGTATCGGTAACCTTAATGTTTAGGGTAATTGGCATCATAACGGCTTCTGGATTAACAGGTACCGTAGTCAACGCTGTTTCTACGTCTACGATACGTGCCATCATATACGGCATCGTTGTATGACCTGTTTTTCCATCAGGAACAAATCTATAACCCGTATCATGTAACCCTTCATTCCAGCGAATGCTTTCACCTTGAGAACGATGGTTATAAAAATAATTAAGCAAACCACGTTGAGCACGACGCATTGTGTATACAAATTCCGTAACTGGAATTTCAGGAGCCCCCAGACGATAGACGGCGTAACCTTCGATTTGACCTTCATCATTTTTCACGACCGCAATGTTCACACCTTCAGCAAAGAAACTGCCTAATAGACGTTTCCATTCCTTCTCACCCCGTTCCGCATAGCCACATAAATCCTTCGTATAGGCTTTGTAAACAGGATCAAGCAATGTCCATTGCTCTACATCATTTAGCAATCCAAAGGATAAGGTTTTATCCGTCAAAGGACGCAAACTCTCTAATGGCATGGTCTGTACCCATTGATGAGCGTACAAATCCCAACCATATTGTTGGTAAAATCCCGCTTTAGAAGGCATTAAAATGGTAATGCCTTGACCACGACGGCGCAATTCTTCTAAGGAGTGCAACAATAATGCGCCACCTACACCACCACGACGTGCAGCTGGATGAGTAGCAACACCAACCATATAACTAGTAGGCAAGATAGCTCCGCGCACATTGATGTTGTATTGACGCAAATGAACAGTAGAGAGTAATTGCCCCTCTTGAATACCTACAACAGTATTCTCTGGTTCATAACAGTTAGAAAAATAATATTGAAAGAACGGATCTTCTTTTGGTTCAAAGCAATACGCCCATAGCGCTTCTACTTGAGGGGTATCTTGTGATGTAGCAATTCTAAAATCCATACGATTTCCTTTCTATCCTAAATAGCCCTAGAGCCATATATTTCATATTGTAGAACGTATTTCATACACTCTACCCTCTATTATAACGGAAAAGAGTGGCACCATACAGTACCACTCTCATATTCGTTATTAAATTGACCGGATTATTTACCGCCCGTTGCATTATCTGCTTCATTAGCATATACAGCATCATATTTTTCTGCGAAATGATCAGGATTATAAGATTCCTTCGCTTGACGAAGACCAGGCAAGCCCATATCTTCTTCACGATTGATAAACTCTACATTGCTAAATTCATGGCGGATGAATTCATTATTAATTGCTTGATACAAACCGCGAATATCCGGATTGGCTTTTTCAATGTGAATTAAAGCCATTCTATCATTCATTAATTCGCCGATACTGAAAGCCTCTACTCGTCCAAACAACTTAATAGCGCCGCCTTTTAAGCCCAAGACATCCCAATGATCAAAGAGTAAATTAATAGCCACTAATTCATCTTCAATACCTTCTTCGTGATGAGTTTCCACCCAAGACGCTGCTGTCTCACGGCACAATGGAATGATGTCTTCTGTAATTGGCACATATTCATAGTTGGAATATTGCATACGGAATTGATTCAAGTGATTTTTCTTTTGACGGAATTTCTTACCAGACAAATTGATAAGATCTTCAGACTTATAAATATATTCGTAGTTATCACGGTCAGGTGTGAATACGTAACGGCCTGGGCATAGTTCCTCCATCCGTTCTTTCACAACCTTGCTAACACCTTTGAAAATGAATGGTAATTTATTTTCTACAAACCATTCTTTTGTACGCAATAAACCGTCGAGAAACTTCGCATCCTTACCAGCAAATGGAGGTAATAGGAATGGATCGCGCTTACCACCACCTTGGATGTACAATACGCCATTTTCTTCAGCCCAACGAATGCCGTAGGCTTCTTGCCACATATACAATGTAGTAAAGCAATTATCCGATGCTTCGTAATGATGTTGTTCAAAATATTTATCGATTAATGGTTTATCTCTTAATTCAAAACGTTTAAATTCTAAAATAATAATCTCCTCCTTTTCAACATTCATGGTTGCTAGTTTCTAGCTACACATAAGATATTTATTGAACCTTCACCTTTTCACCTAGTTCAAAGGTACCCTTGGTTGTAATAACTTGTTCGCCTTCATTGAGGCCTGTCATGATGGACACATATCCATCTTGTTCATCCCCTACTTCAACGACACGTACGTCTACCGTATTATCAGCGGTTAATACATATACATATTTACCATCTTGATTTTCACGTACTGCCGCAGCAGGAACAACGAGCATCTTAGCTTGAGCACTAGATTCGATGGTCAAACTATAAAATTCACCGGCCTTAATAGTTCCTTTTTCGTTGTTGAAAGTAGCCTTAACTAGTACACTTGGTATATTTTCAGGCTGATTTGTATCTATATAGGTCAACTCACCGGGAATATCTGAATCACCGACATGTAAAGACACTTTAATGCTTGATTTTGCCTCTGGGCGAGCTAATTTCATAGCCGCATCACGAGGAATACTCAATGATGCTACCATAGGCGTCTCTTGTTGTATCAACATAAACGGACGATCTGCAATCGCCATTTGACGATCTTCATTGTAAATAGCAGTCACCACACCGGCTATGGGAGCCGTAATATTAGCGGCAGCTATTTGTGCGGATACTTGAGCAATTTGTGCCTCAATAGCAGCAACACTAGCACCGTTGCCACTACCGCCACCACCAGTTGTGGTTGTCACAGTTTGAGGTCGAGACCGTTCTAGAATACGATTATATTCCTTTTCGGTAATATTACCAGCCTCGCGCATTTGGCGAGCACTTTCAAGCTGAGCACTACTAACTGTAGGCGCCGTCGTTGTCGTTGTTGTTTCAACAGCAGGCGTATATGATTGGGCCGCACTAAGCTGACCTTGTAAGGACGCTAATTGTTGTTGCAATGCCGACGTATCAATCGTCGCCACCACTTGACCCTGTGTTACCTTATCGCCTACCTTCACAGCATACGTAGCCGCACCTGATACAGCGGGCGTAATAGTGGACTTATTAAGAGCTGTTACATTCGCTTCATTATGAATTTGTAACGGCATATCTTTATAAGTAACATCGGCAACGGATACCGTAGATGTACCACAACCTGCAATCGCACATACAACAATGACCAATAGTGCCATTACAGCACCAAGTCGAAATTTGTTCATACTTTCACCTTATCTCTATCCATTGTATTGATTTTTATCAATACCTTAGTATATCACAAAATCAATAAGAATTGTATGAAAGCTAATTCCCTATATGATTAGATATTACTAGGCAGAAATAATATCTGATATAATATTCCTAAACAAGTATACATATGGAGGTTTCTCATGGAAGAACGTATGGATTTTAGAATTTTAAATAATGGTAGCTTTGTGCCATCAATCGGATTTGGCACCTACAAAACAGGAACGCCGGAGGACACGGAGCAAGCTGTAACGAATGCCTTACAGGCTGGATACCGTTTACTCGATACGGCAGCTTATTATGATAACGAAGAAGCCGTCGGCAAGGGCATGAGTGCATCTGGTATTAATCGGTCCGACATCATTGTAACCACTAAAATTTGGCATACCAATGCCGGTTACGATGCTACGATGCGCGCTGTTGAAAGTTCTCTAAATAAGTTAAATACTAATTATATAGATATCATGCTTATTCACCAACCAATAGGTGATTACTACGGTTCCTGGCGCGCTATGGAGGAATTATACGACCAAAACGTGCTACGCGGGTTGGGTCTTTCCAACTTCTACGAAGACCGTTTAATCGACTTGCTATACCACTGTAATGTAAAACCTGTGGTGAACCAAATCGAGTGCCACCCATTCAACCAACGTCAAACCCTTATTCAATTGATGAGAAAACACCAAGTTGTGAGCATGGCATGGTCCCCATTCACACGCGATCGTCAACCTATATTTGACCACCCTATCATCAAAAGCTTGGCTGAAAAATATGGAAAAACGAAGCATCAAATCATCTTACGTTGGCACATCCAACGAGGCATCATTCCATTGCCAAAGGCAAATAACGTAAGTCATATAGAAGCTAACTTTGATGTATTCGACTTCAAATTATCCATTACAGATATGGCTCTCATGGAGCTACTTGATCAAAGAGCATTTTTGGAAAATCATCATACTGCTGCGGGGCTTGAAAGAATTTTAAAACTAAAATAACTTGCTGAATTGCTTCTAAGAAATCATTTATTGCATTGTAAAGAAATCCCCCTTCCGTCAAGCCTCCACCGGCCAGGTCTGACTCCGCCCTGCGGGCTCCGCAGGGCCAAAGTCGTTTGACGAAAGGGGGATTTCTTCATCACACCATCAGCAAATTCTTCTAAAGAAGCAATTCAAAATCTGTGTCATATCATTTTAAAATTCTTTCAAGCAACAGACAATAGAGAACTTTTCCAAAAACGCTCTTTGATTTAGAGAAATATTAAATATTTTGTACGATAAGCATATACACTATAGTACCTACGGCAATGGATACGAGCATGTTCCGTTTCCATAGATGTAATCCTACTGTAACCAGTAATGCTATCAGTTCAGGGATACCATATGGGTATGCTAAAACGACGGTTTCCTTAAAGGTATATACGACGAGCATACCCATAACGGCAGCGGGTAATGCTTTGCCTAAAAAGAGTACAAAATCTGGCGCCTTTTTCCCAGGTGGGAATATGAGGCACGCCCCAAAGCGAGTCAATAATGTACCTGCTACTACGATAGCAACGGTCATAACCATTTCTATATTAGTCAAGGCGCACACCTCCCCATTTGTACGCAATATAGCAAACTACCAGCATACAGCTCATAGATAGAAGCATAAAGAGAGATTTCCCCACCAATAAGAGCATGGCTACCGCCATAGCTGCACCAGCTACACCAAAGGCTCGAATCTTATTATTCTTTGCATTAAGTAGCATTTCAAGAAATACCACAATAAATAGCCCTTGTAACACGAAATCAATGCCTCGTAAATCTACAGTAGTCAATAGATTACCAAATAGACCACCTACAAAGGTACTAAATACCCAGAACACATAGTTAAGCCAAGACACGTGGAAGTAAAACCATTTTTTATCCACATCATCCGGTAATCTAGTAGACATGTTGATAGCAAAGCTTTCATCACACATCCAAGCAACGGTAGGAAACCACTTCCACCCCATATGAACATATCGTTGTAGCGCAGATAAACCGTAGAAAAAATGACGACCATTAACGAACATGGTTAAAACAAAGGCATTAATAGGATCAAATCCAGCCATCAACATACCTATCGTTACAAACTCCATGGAGCCTGCAAAAATAGTTGCTGCCAAAACAGGTGGTGTCCACCAAGGGAACCCTTGGCTCGTAGCATATAAACCAAATCCTAAGCCTATGAAAAAGAAGCTTATGCCCATAGGAACCATAATAGGAAAAGCATAACTAAAAGCTTGACGCCCTTTATGTAATTGTTCCATTAATATATCGCCTTCTTTCATTTACACTAGATCATGATATTCATAAAATGTATATAATGCCATTATATTCTCCATACAAGCTACAAAGAAAAGACACCTACCAGGTGTCTTTTCTAATATATACACTATTCTACTAATTATAAGGCACGCGTTAAAATTTCGCGAGCCACTTCTGGTGTGACATCACCTTTTTCACCAAGTCGAGTCATACCATGGTCTTCCAATTGTTTCACAATTTTATCAACTGCTTCTTCGCCAAGACCATAATCTTTCAAATGTGTAGATACGCCAAGGGACTCGAAGAATTCACGCGTTTTAGCAATAGCCTTATCTGCTTTTTCATCTTTTGTGCCTTCTGTAATATGCCATACACGTGTAGCATATTGTGCCAATTTTTCAAGCTTGTCTGCTTTTTTCACTTCTAATAATGCAGGCAATACGATAGCTAATGTAATCCCATGGTCAAGATGGTACGCCGCAGTTAACTCATGACCGATAAGATGTGTGGCCCAGTCTTGTGGCACACCTGCACCAATCAAACCGTTTAACGCCAAGGTAGAAGCCCACACGTGGTTAGCACGAATATCGTAGTTTTCTGGATTTTCTACCGTTTCTTTGCCGATTTCAATCATAGTTTTCAAAATACCTTCGCTGAAACGGTCTTGAATACGGCCCTCTACAGGATATGTTAAATATTGCTCTGTCGTATGTACGAAAGTATCGATGACGCCGTTCTTGACTTGTTTTTCAGGCAATGTGAAGGTCAACGTAGGATCGAGCATGGAGAACTTAGGGAATACTAAGTTACTGAACACAGGATATTTACCATCACCATAAGTAATAACTGCACCATTGTTCATTTCGGAACCCGTAGCAGGCAGTGTCATAACTGTACCAAATGGCAATGGATTTGGCACCATTTCCACTGGAACCGCTGGTACACCTGCTTTCATAACCTCAATAACAGGGCCATCATAAGTAGCGCCCATAACAATAAATTTTGTAGCATCTACTACAGAACCGCCGCCTACAGCGAGAACGAAATCTACGCCATGTTCTTTAATGAAAGCTACCGCACGTTCACACGTTTCAAGAGATGGGTTAGGCTCAATACCGCCGAATTGTTCTATCTTGCGGTTGCCAAGGGCTTTCACAATACGATCAATAAGACCACTGCGCACAGCGGATCCACCGCCGTAAGTAATGAGTACCTTTGCATCCTTTGGAACCAATGTATCTAATTCACCTAAACGATCTTTACCAAATACGATATGGGTTGGATTGTAAAAATCAAAGTTAAACATAAAGACCTCCTAAGTATTATATTTCTATTCCACCACTTTAATTGTATAAAACTTATATGTATTATATCATATTTCGATTTTTTTAGATATATATTAATAACCCATTTTTACAACTATTTGAAAGCCATAGTTTTAATCTATAGATAACCAGTATATTTTGCTCTATATACAAACTCCCATTCACGTGATAGGATATCTTTATTATATGTATATAGAAAGGGATGTTCACATGAAATTAAAAAAATTTATTGCCCCTCTTCTCGTTGGCGTTTTAGCATTCGCCATCGCAGGCTGTGGCACAAATACAAATCAATCTAGTCAGACACCAAAGGAAATTAAAATTGGTGCTACTGCAGGCCCTCATGCTCAAGTAGCAGAAGCAGTTGCGAAAGAGGCTCAAAAGCAAGGTATTAACCTTAAGGTTGTGGAATTCTCCGATTATGTAACACCAGACAAAGCATTGGCTGATGGAGATATCCAACTCAACGCATACCAACACGTTCCATTTATGGAAAACTTTAACAAACAAAATGGTTCCGACCTTGTAGCTATTGGCAAAACGATTTTAATGCCTATGGGATTGTATAGTAACTCTGTACATAGTGCACAAGATGTACCAAATGGCGCTATCGTAGCTATTCCTAACGATCCAACAAACGGCGGTCGCGGTCTCGCATTACTTGCTAAAGCGGGTCTCATTACATTGAAAGAGGGCGTTGGCTTTAAAGCAACAGTAGCAGATATTACATCTAACCCTAAAAACCTACAGATCCAAGAACTGGAAGCCGCACAATTGCCTCGTAGCCTTGACGATGTAGCTGTAGCAGCTATCCCTATGAACTATGTGCAAAGTGCGGGCCTCAATGTAGAAAAACAAGGATTCTTCTTAGAGCCAAAGGATGAACCATTAGCTGTTATGATACTTGCTGTACGTAGCCAAGACAAAGATAACGAAACATACAAAAAAATTGCAGACATCTACAAATCTGATGCAATCAAACAATTCATCAACGATACTTTCAAAGGTAGTATTACCTCTGCAAACTAACAAAAAGCGATACTCTAACTTTTTTAGAGTATCGCTTTTATTTTATTCTTTAGTATCAATTGCGTTTATTCTTCAGTGTCGAATGTAACATCCAATGGTTGGCGTTCCACAATATTGCGGTAACGAACCTTTGGATAGCCCATTAAGATACCACCAGCAATGATTTTATCCTCAGGTACACCTAATAGCTCCAATAATGGTTCATATTCTGCTTTTCCAGCATGTTCAAAGAAGCCTGCCCAACAAGTACCTAATCCTAATGTTGGTGCATACAACTCTGCATAAGACAAGCAAGAATGACCACTATCGTGAGTACGATGAATATCCTTTTTAGAACCGATAGCCACTACTAACGCAGGCGCATCGCGCAAGATGTATTCCTTACCTTTATCCACTTCAGCTTGTGCTGCACGAGCATAAAGACGCATAATCGGCACAGTTTTTGCCGCTAAATGCATCCACTCAAGAACGAGATCTGCAATGCGGCGTAATTTTTGTTTATCACGAATTACGATATATGAAATTCCTTGTGTATTTGTCGCAGTTGGCGCCATACGAGCCACATTCAATACCTTGCGAATCAATTCAGCAGGAACTGGTTTATTTTGATAATTACGAATGGAACGACGGCTGCGCAAGAATAACTCAGCTTGCTCTGGCGTTAATTTTTGTTCTTTTGTGATATCGATTTGCTCTTTACGTGGTGTCATATCACTATCAAGAGCAAGCGTTGGGCATACGGAAATACAATGCCCACAGGAGATACAACCTCCCTTGCCAGTCACAGGCCCATTCTCGGACATCACTAGCAAGCCTGTCGGACAGTCAGCTACGCAAAGGCCGCATCGTGTACAGACTTCTGTATTGACGGTAAATAACATCTGATAAATCCTCCAAACACTACTATAAAGCCTATTATAACACAATCAATCAAGGGTTATCTAGGCAACATATGCTTTTCAAGGTTATTCTCCCTATTTTGATGGGGCCCCATTTCATTTCTACAACCTAGTTAAAAAAGTACGAATATACTTGCTTGCTCCGTCCTTCGCAAAGTCGCTGCACAAGTATATTCGTACTTTTTTATAACCATATTTATAAAGGCGTCCCATCAAAATAGAACTACACACTTTAAACACATAACACCTAGATAACCCGATTGATTTATATAAAAAGGCTTTAAACTAATGGCGCCACGCCCTCCATCTGGAAGAAGCTAACCTGCGGCTAGGCTTTAGAGTAGTGATGCCATGCCCACCGTAGGGGAAGGACTAGCCGAAGGCTAGTCTCTCCCTTTCCCCATCACATAAAAGCATATTGAGTAAAGATCAAATGTAGCTTGTGACGGGGAGCCAGCAATATATAGAGAGAATAGTCGCTTGCTATGGGACTAATTCATAGCAGGTGTTATAAAAATAAAACTAGGTATTTCTGCAGCGACTTTACGAAGGACGGAGCAAGGAGATACCTAGTTTTATTTTTAATTAAGTTGTCGTAGTGAAACGGGGCCCCATAGCAAACGACATAATATCTGCTCAATTGCTGGGGCCCTATCACAAGCGGAAAGCATATTTACTCAAATGCTTTTACAAGTTCCATATATTGAGTCTTATGAGTCAATCGCCAAGAACCAAAATCCGCTTCTGGTGCCTCATTAAGTATATTGGCTAACGCCTCCATAAATGCTGGAATTTTTGCAGCTACAATATTCCCTGCCATTTTACCAAAACTTTCAGAACCCATATGTTCTGAACCACCATCTACGATAATGAAAGCAGGTTGTGGTTTCTTATCTACGAGTTTTACAGCACCGTGAAATCCAATTTCCCCAATTTGATGAGTCCCACAAGAATGTGGGCAGCCAGAAATATGTACTCGCGGCAATTTTTTCGTATCAATACCTTTTTCTTCAAGATGATCAAAGACAGCCTTTAGCAAGCCATTAGAATCTTGCATTCCGATTTGACAAACTGTAGAGCCCACACAGGATACGGAACGACGAAAATCATCATGTGCGCTATCATCTGTTAATTCCGCAATTTTTCTAGCTTCGTCAGCGGTCAAATTGATGAAAAACAAGGCTTCATCCGGTGCAATGCGAGCCTCTACTTGGTCTAGTGTAACCGCATAATCAAGGGCCTCCAATATATGTTCAACGTTCGCATCGCCACCAACTGGATGGTATTCTACAAAGTACAGACCTTCTTGTTTTTGACGATGAATACGATGATTTTCTACCGAATCATCGCGCTTGCCCGTCTTCGTAATTTCATAAGCATAATCTGCAGGATTAATGGTCAATTTTTCAACCTCTTTCACCATTGCCAATGTTTCTTCATAGGTTTTGATGAAAGCTTCCGCGCCCCCCATTTCTGCAGGCATATAACGGGTACGTGCTTTGCCGCGATTTTTAAAGTTACCATGGTTTGCAAATACCATGAGCATAGCTTTCACATGATACAAAACGTCCTCAGGTTGCACATCACGAGCTACGGGAATACCGATGCGAGGATTAGGACCAATACCACCACACGCATATACATCAAAGGTATGATGTTTTGTTAAATTAAACCCAAGATCCTTAAAGGTAGCATGTGGTGTGCTATCAAATCCATTATCGATACCCATCTTAAATTTACGGGGAATCTTGATATAAAACATTTGCTCCATAAGAAATTCGCTAATGGCTGCCGCATATGGTGAAATGTCAAAGGTCTCGCGAGGATCAATGCCGCGTAAGATACTGGCTACTACATTCGGATTATCGCCGCCTGCACCGCGATTATAAATGCCATGTTCATAACATTCCTTGAAGAGTTGTAAAATAGTTTCCCCATCGAGTCCATGCATTTGTAAGCATTGACCGGTTGTGAAATGAATATGTGTAAGATTGTACTTGCGGATAGTATCTGCTAAGAACCGCATTTGTTCTTGTTTGATGCGACCACAATTAAAACGCCAACGGCTCATGCCCGTAGCAGCACCACGTTCGGCGTAGCTACCATATGCGCCGGACTGGCCCTTATAATCCGCAATAGACATCTCTTTCTTATAAAACTTGCGTGTCATATCTTCAAACTTTGGATAATCTGCAATTAAACGTTCTTTTACTTCTTCTGTAATCATAGTACTACCTCTTGGCTTATATTTATTAAGCATATATAGAAACTTTTATATGTACATTATACGCTTATGTAATACTTGAAAACGTATCCATAGTCACAATTATATATATAAATATTTGTATTATGATATTACAAAATGTAATAATAATTATTTTCGATTGCACCGAAGAAGGGTAGAAATTCAATTGCATTACAATCTATGCATTCTACTACAACACATAGTCCAACTACGCAAAAAGCAGCAGACTTAATGTCTGCTGCTTTCACAATCAATATGATTATTTAACTATTATTCCTCACCTTGTGTAGGATTGTTATACGCATCTTTATCAATAGTGCCCATAATTTTATCTACCACAAGTGCATTTGTTAAGGAACCGGATACGTTCAAGCATGTACGTCCCATGTCGATTAATGGATCGATAGCAAGGATTGGGCTGATGGATGTAAAGTATGCACCAAGACCAGTACCACTAAGGGATACGGATGCTGCCATTGTAGCCGTACCAGGAACGCCTGCAATACCAACGGAACCAACAGCGATAACGATAACGCTCATGATGTACATTGTCAAGTCAAATGGAATACCCGCTACATTAGAAATGTAAACTACCACAAGAGCTGGGAATACGCCGGCACAACCTTGCATGCCTGCAGTAGTACCAAAGGATGCTACTGTATTAGCAGTTGTAGCATTTACGCCAAGACGTTTTGTCAATGTTTCAACAGTCAATGGCAATACGCCCATAGAGGAACGGGATGTGAAGGCCAACAACAATGGAGCCTTCGCTTTTTTAAAGTATGTAATCGGGTTGTAACCAAAGCTAGCAATTAAGATAGCTTGAACGACGAACATAATCAAAAGACCTACGTAAAGCAATACTACGAAAAGACCCATATCGAGGATGGCTTGCAAGCCACGTGTCGCCAATGTAGATGCCAATAAAGCAACTACGCCGTATGGCATAAGACCAATAATGAAATCGGCAACCCAGGAAATCAATTGATGAAGCTCATCAAATAACTTTGTAAAGATTTCCATGTTATTAGTGCCCGTTTGTTTTAAGAGACGGGCTACGCTGCCCAAGATGATGGCAAATACTACGATGCCAATAACATTTGTTTCTGCAGCAGCTTGAATAGGATTGCTAGGAATCAAAGCACGGAATGTATCCACCATCGGTTTGATTTCACGGATTTTTTTACCGGACTCAACGATATCAAAACCTTGACCTAATCCAAAAGCATTACCGAGGATAAGGCCTACGATAGCAGCTACAGCCACCATGCCTAGGTTTGTGGACACCATGGCAACCACTAATTTCTTAAGATTAGCCCCTGCCTCCATGTGCAAGATAACGTGTACGATAGAGATAAACACGATAGGAATAACAAGCATGCGGATCAAGTCGATAAAGCCGCCGCCCACAAGGGAGAACCACTTCGTACTTTCTTTGATGTAGACCACCTTAGATGGATCATCAGGGAATCCAGCAATAACTTGAATTGCTACACCTAGTACGGCGCCAATAATAGTGCCAATAATAACAAGATTACCAAAGGATGTACCTTTACGTTGCAATGCATAAATAACGATTAGCGCCAGTACGAATACTGCTATAATGCCAATGCTCAATGGATTGCTTAGCATGAGGTAATCTGTAAAGAATGGAATATTCATAATACACCTCGTTTAATTCATATTAAAATAATAGGTTATGAACTTAGTATATCATATATCGAAAATTTTACAAGTGCTATATCGAAATTTCTACAAATGAATGTATGCCTATTTTACATTCTATACAAAGGTGCAAAAAGGCGACCTTCCATCGGAAGATCGCCTTATACAGTCTTTAGTTATATTAAGCCTCTAGTATTAGGACTATCTGTTAACTAGGACATATGTTACTTGGATAGGACCATGAGCACCATCTACAGTAACGAGCTCGATATCAGCCGTACGAGACGGACCGGAAATCAAGCAGATATTTGTAGGGAAATTAGCTGGATCATTGTGGTAACGTTCAGCCAAATGTTCCATTGTTTGTGTCATGCGTGGGTTGATTGTATCAGTGTACAATACAGCAATGTGAGTTGTAGGCAACAAGCTGATAGCACGACCAGATTCTTCACCAGATGCTTGTACTACAGTAGCTGTTTCAGCAATACCGCAGTATGGGAATGTAATACCGATATCTGCATTGGCAGTGTTGGAGATACATTCTTCACGGCCTTTAGCTGGGTCCCATTGGAAGTATGTACGAGTGCCGCCATTATTAGCTGCATCTTGTTCGAATAATTCTTTTAATTTATATTCGTCTACTTCAGGAGTGCTTGGGAATACAATCTTACCATTGCCCCAGTCTTCGATAGCTGCCAAAATTGTTTCACCTAATTTATCAGGTGTAGTTTCAACGAATTTTGTACCAACACGTTGACATTGTTCCTTAAACATTGTCAAAATTTGATCTTGATTCAAATCTTTGAACATAGTTTCTTGAGGACCATGGCTGTAATCAAAATCCTCTACATAGGCAGGGCACATTTCTTGATCACGGCCTAATGCACGAGATAAACGTGCAATAAATTGTTTACGTTTAGCTTCATCCATTATTTTTTCTCCTTCTTCTTGTTCTTTTCATGTTCAGCATATAAATCGCGGAATTTCTTGAATTTCAAGGAACCCAATTCTTTAGACTTAGTCCAGCCATTCATTACAGGCACAGCTTGGGTCCATGCAGGCATATTACCTTCTTTATTACTAATCAAGTTCATGCCGATAGCGCCAGCTTTTGTACCAAGGTCGAATAATGTGGAGTTACCAAACATCTTAGCTGCTGCAGTGAAGATTGCTTCTTCTGCTTTCGGACGAGTTTTTTCGATGTCAGCCATAATATGACGGTGTTCCATCAATAATTCATGCAACGGAATAGCTACTGGACAGTTTTCTGTACATGCACCGCACAATGTGGAAGCATATGGAAGATCGCCTGCTACGTCGTAACCTTTGAACAATGGAGTCAATACAGCACCCATTGGACCTGGATATACGGAGCCATAACCGTGACCAGAGATGTGACGGTATACAGGACAGATGTTCATACATGCACCACAACGGATACAACGTAACATTTCTTGGAATGTACCACCCAAGATACCGGAACGACCGTTATCGATAATGATGATGTGAGTTTCTTCAGGACCGTCAGCTTCGCCAGCACGACCAGGACCAGTCATCATGGAGAAGTAGTTGGAAATTTTAGCACCTACTGCAGAGCGGTTCAACATTTCCATCATTACGTCAAGAGCTTTGAAGTCAGGAACGATACGTTCTGTACCTAAGAAGATTACTTGAGTCTTAGGAATGGAACTAGCCATACGACCGTTACCTTCGTTGGAAACGATTGTGCAAGTACCAGATGCAGCAACTGCAAAGTTACAACCATTAACACCTACGTCAGCTTTCAAGAAGCGTTCACGTACATAACCACGTACGAAGTGAGTCATTTCAGTAGGGTTTTCAGTACCTGTATAACCTAATTTTTCAGCGAAAATTTCGCGGATTTTATTACGTTCAAAGTGAAGGGCTGGTACTACGATGTGAGATGGTGGGCTCACTGCTGTTTGCAAAATGAATTCCGCCAAGTCAGTTTCGTTTACTTCGATACCAGCTTCTTCAAGAACTTCGTTCAAACCAATTTCTTCAGTTAAGATAGTTTTGGATTTAACGATCATTTTAGCTTCGCGTTCACGAAGAATATCCAAAGCGATTTGAGTCGCTTCTTTATCGTCGAATGCAAAGTGAACTTTAGAACCAGCTTTTTCAGCGTTTTCAGCGAATTGGTTTACATAGTAATCCAAATTGTTAAGAACGTGATCACGAAGTTTAGCTGCTTCTGCGCGGAAATCTAACCATTCAGGAACGTCCGCAACTACTGTATTACGTTTATCATAAAACACGTCTTGTGCTTTTTTGATAGCTGCAACTTTGAAATCATCAGCCAAACATTCTTTTATACGTGTTTTATAGGGGCGATTGTCATATATAAGTGCCATGTCGTCTCCTCCTTAGCGGCAGTTTAAGATTTCAGCAATATGCATTACTTTGATACGGCGATCGATTTCACCATCTTTATGAAGACGGTCAAGCATACCTGCAATATTCATCAAGCAAGCTTGGTCGGAGCCGGAAATTACGTTAGCACCAGTGCTAGCGATTTCCAAAGCTTTTTCGCGTGTCATTACTTCGCTGATTTCTGGGTTTTTAACGGAGAATGTACCGCCGAAACCGCAGCAACGGTCTGCACGAGGTAATTCAATCAACTTAAGGTCTTTTACATTGCGAAGGAGTTTGAAAGGTGGTTCTTTTACACCCATCAAGCGAGTTACGTGGCAAGATGTATGGTATGTAACAGTTTCGTCAAAGCGTGCGCCAACATCTTCTACACCCAATACATCGGTAATGAATTCAGTGAATTCATAAATTTTTCCGCTCAATTTTTCTGCGCGTTGTTGCCATTCAGGTTGACCTTCCAAGAAGTGTTGGTATTCATCGCGAATAGCAAAGGCACAGGAGCCAGACATGCTGACTACATAGTCAGCGTTTTCGAAGCATTCGATTGTATTCTTAATAGCATCCATAGCGGCATCATTGTAACCGGAGTTTGTGAACATTTGTCCACAGCATACTTGTTTCTTAGGCACTACAAGGTCGCAACCTAGTCTCTCAAGTACTTCTACGCCAGCCATGCCAACATGAGGGTAGAACATATCAATCAAACACTGTTGGAAAAGATGAATTTTCATATTTTCGTCCTCAACTTTTCTAGTACTTAACTCAAAAAAATTTTTGATATGTATTCATTTAGGTCGATAAAATTCCACAAATTATCAGCCTATACAATAAATTGACGATCTTTAAAGTGTTATATTTAAAGAACATTTCGATATAATTATAAATAAGGGCACCATAAATGTCCAAGCAATTGCTATATTCGTATTTAAGGTTGTATAAATCATACCCTTATGACTAAAAGTAATAATCAAAATTGATTTTTATCACACTCACGTACTGCTTTATAAATTTTTTCTATAACTCCCATGTTTTCTTTATTTGCAAATGTTTATCAAGTAGATATTTTTTAGTCCCAAAATTGCACCATTCTCATTTGCTATAATGAAAATGTAACTTTCACCATTATTCATCTAATTTTTATCCTTATATATTACATTTTCTTATAGTAGTGGTTATTTCATAAAAGTGCTATAATTTATGTATATAAACGTAATTTGAAAGGAGCTTTCTCATGAAACTCAATAAATTGTCCTTATCTCTAGCGATTACATTGGCGCTAGGATCTACATTCGGCATGGCTCATGCAGAAACTACAACAACTACGAAAACACCAGTTGTAACGAATGCAAAAGCATCTGCACATACTACAACTGCTGCAAAAACAACTGCTAAGACAACACATGCAAAAACAACTGCTGCGAAAACTACACCAGCAGCGACAGCTAAATCTACTACAACTACAGATAAAACTACAACAACTGCAAAAGCAACACAAAAATCTGAGGCTCCTGCAAAGGCTAAAGAAACATTGCCAGCTGGCATATACCCAGATACAAAGGATAACTGGGCTCGCGATGCCATCCAAGCAATGACAGAGGCTGGCTACTTATCCGGCTATGCAGATAACACATTCCGCCCTGGTAAAAGTATTACTCGTGAACAAGCAGCAGCCATTTACGGCAAAGTGTTGCAACACAATATGAACGAGCAAGAACTTGCTGACTTAGTAACAAAAGAAAATGGTGTTTCCTATTCCGATGTTGAAAGCGACCGTTGGTCCAATACAGCTATTAAATTAGTTGGTGCTGCTGGCGTTATGGAAGGTACAACAAAATCTACATTTGCCCCTGCTAAAGCAATGGACCGCGAAGAATTCGTTGCTTCCGCAGCTAATTTAGTAAAGAAAATAAAACCTGATGCACCTGTAAAATCCGAAAAGGTTACATTCAAAGACAGTGCTAGCATTTCCAAAGCATATGTAGCGGATATCGAATACATGGCACAACGTGGCTATGTAGCATCCGGTGCAACAACAGATTTCAACCCAACACGACCTGTAACACGCGCACAAGCGGCAACAATCTTAAACCGCATCTTAAACGGTGAAACAGCCTCTACTACTAGCAAGGCTACCGCTATTAAAGAAGATACAAAGCAAGACGCTGAAAAGGTTGAAAACAAAACTAAAACCGTTGAAAAAGAAGTCGCTAAAGACGTAAAAGCGGATGCTAAGAAAGTGGATACTGCTGCAAAGGCAGATGCAAAAAAAGCTGATGCTGCTGTGAAATCTGATGCTAAAAAAGTTGATGCTGATGCGAAAAAGGTAGAAAAAGAAGCTAAGTCTAAAAAATCTGACAAGGTTTCTGAGTCTAAAGCAGAACAATCTCCACGCATCGTTCGACCTGTACGTCGCAGCACATTAAAACCACTCGATCAAAAACAACAAGAAACATTGGAAAACAATGTATTCACTCAACTCAACAAAACATATAAAACACCAGAAGCGTTCCAAGACTATGGTGTTATGTACTGGAGAGACAATCAATTGCATGTGGCTTTGAAATCTAATTCCGATTTGGATACAGTAAAAGCTAATTTGGCAAGCCAAGGCAATGCTACTATCAACAACTATGTAGTAGTTGAACCATCTCAATACAGCCAAACTGAATACGATGTTATCGAATCTAATTTCCGTAACTACTACAGCAAAAACGAAAAAGGTGGCAATATTATCGCCGTATTCCCAGACGTTGAAAACAATCAATTATACGCTGTAGTTAGCACTGCAAGCAAAGAAACACAACAAGGTATTTCCAAGGTATTTGGTTCCAAAGTTAAAATGACTGTAAAACGCTAATAGCGACAAAACTCCGATATACTTTAGTCCTTAAGGGGACTTCAAAAACAGCGTTATCTAACGCTGTTTTTGATATATTTACCACATGATTAAGAAGGATATGTATGCAACAGGTATCAACACACACATTACGGGCTCTCATCCTGTCCGCTTTACTTACTACATCCGGTATGGCATTTGCCGCTACACCGGCACAAACACCAAGCGCTACTCCAGCGCAACATACTGTAACAACAACGGCAACAGTTCAAGATACAACAGCTACTGAACAAAACAAAACTGCTGTACCTGCTAATACTGTTGTTAATCAACAACTTCGCTCCGGTGTTGTTACGTCTCCAAAGGATATCCAAGATGTGCGACCATACATCTTCTCCGATGTACCAAGTGATTTTTGGGCTTCTAAATCAATTAGTGCCGTAGCAAAGGCTAAATTGATGAAAGGCTATGCGGATGGCACATTCCGTCCTAATCAACCAATGACACGCGAAGAAGTGGCCTCCCTATTCAACAACATTACCGATGATGGCCAAGCAGCGTTCATCTCTAGTCACTTTAAAGATATTACATCCGACCGTTGGTCTGCCCTCGCTATTGAATCAGTAGCGCGCAAGAATATCATCTCTGGCTATGGCGACACTACATATAAACCTGAAAAATATATGTCCCGCCAAGAATTTGCTGTGGTAGCAGATAACTACCTACATTATCTAGGCTATACAACAGATGACCCTACTGTACTCGATCAAGTAGCGTATGGGGACCAAAAATTCGTAGCCCCTTGGGCACAAGACGCAGTCCGTGAATTAGCATACTTAGGATTTACCAACTATGCACCAGGCACGATGTTTAACCCAGAAAAATACGTAACCCGTGCAGAGGCGGCTGAAATTTCCTACCGTATGACACAAACACCACAAGCATTGGCATTCCACAATGCGCTCTACCGTCAACAAGTGGAACAAAAAACATCCAATGTCATCAGCCACGCCCTTCACTATGGTCAAGACTTCACACAATTTAGAAACGATGGTGCTCTCTTCTGGAAGGAAGGTAAATTGCACGTTTCTGTAGTGGACAAAAAACACTTCGATACAGTTCATACAGCACTAGCTGACGCTCACGATCCACAACTCGATAATGCATTAATTGTAAGCCAAGGCAAATTGACACAAGCCCAATTAGAAGACCTCCAATCCGATGCATTGGCGCTTTATCAAAACAAAGAACCTCAAGGTAAAATCATTAGTATTTTACCAACAGATGATGCATCTGTATTAGTTATTACGGCTGATTCTGTACAACCTGGAACAGTAAAGGCATTTAAAAAGAAATTTGGTAAGAAGGTAATTGTTCAAACACCGCCTGAGGAAATTCCGACTACGACAATCCAATTCCCATTACCATTAAAACCAACTAAATAATTCGTTAAGCAGCCCTTCGGGGCTGTCTTTTTTTGTCCTATCCCCCTATTCTTCATACAGAACAATACACACAAAAGCCCCTCCGCACATAGCGGAGGGGCTTTTTAGTAAGTGTTAAGTTCTATACCACATAAAACAGTCTGTGTACCCTTTTTGGTGCTACGCACCTTGCATTGTTTAACAATACAGACACATATAGTTAGTTTTGTTATTTGGTCACATCATTTTGACGGTCGCGCAAATTGCCAACTGGTACATACACGGTACCAGCACTATGGATTGTATCCACATCTTGTTGAAGAATCATCACTACCGAATAATCTTCAGTTGTGTAGAATTCAGATGGCATTTTATCGAATGTAGCATTCGCACCAACGGCATCCTTCACTTGTTGATTATTATTGATAGCATTAACGAGTTCCTTCTTATTCAAACCACCAAGATCATACAAGGATAATTGACGACCTGTTGTAGTATTGAATGTAAAGCCTTTTACATAATTTACACCATTTGCATCGCCATCACGCATTGTATAGGTGTGAATCAAAACGCTAAAGATACCATTTTTATCCGTTTTTACATCATAATACATGATGACATTCGTTTTATTGGATTCTTTTTCGTTCAATTTTTGAGTGTCATTTTGAACCTTGGACACGTATTTCTTAATCGTTGTATTAATGGCTTTTTCAACGATAGGGCTAACAGATTTAACCTCTGGGAATACGAGATTCAAATGATCTGTAGTCGCATCTACAGGAGATACGCCTACCTCTTTACGATCCATATAACGATCTGCATTTGGCGCTACCACTTCGATAGTACCACGATCAGTTTTATTCGCTACGGAACGTAATTTTTTGTTTTGCTCTGGCGTAGCCGTGCTAGAGAGACGATATGTCACATCGTGACGATTATTTTGTGCTACTACAGCACCAGTATCCTTTGTTACAGGAATCGTTTCACTAGCGGCTGCCATAGATGTGAGTGGCAATGCGGCAGCCATCATGATGAGAACAGTCTGTTTTAATTTCATGGTTAACCTCTTACTTTGCTTGTTCTTGCTCTGCTTTCATAGCGAGAGCTTCTGCTTTATCAAATTTGTGAGTTACAACACGACGAACTAGATAGAGTGCAGAGAAGATGAAAGCAAGTAGACCTAACCAACCAGCTGTACTTTCAAATTCAGGACCAACTAATTCAAGTGGAGATTCACCACCACCAGTTGTAACTGACAATACAATAATAACAGCTATGATTACACCAATCAAGCTTTCACCAACAATCAAACCAGACGCAAAGAGAACGCCACGACGATTAGATTGTTCTACATCGTATTCAGCCAATTCACCAGCACGCATTTTAGCGCGAGCGATGAGATAACGACCTACGAAATAGCTCAAGAAAGAACCGATAATAAGAGGTACTTCCAATGTTGGAGGCAAGTAGATACCCATACCAACAGCCAATGGAGGCAATGTTAAGGAAGCAGTTGTGCTCTTAAGAATCAAGTTAACAATGATTGCTACTACGCCAACACCAACGCCGATCAAGATGTAATTCCAATCCATACTAGCATTGAAAATACCTTGAGCGATTGTAGTCATCAATGTTGCTTGTGGAGCAGATAATGCAGCATTTGGATCCATTTCAGCACGAGGCAACGCACCTGTGAAACCATATGCTTGGTATAACAAGTTAAGAACTGGAGCAATCGCAATAGCACCGGCTACGGAACCAAGTAACAATGCAATTTGTTGACGCCAAGGTGTAGCACCAACGAGTTGACCAGTTTTCAAGTCTTGCAAGTTATCGTTAGAGATAGATGCAATAGCAATAACTACGGATGTCATGAAGATAGCCATAGCTGTAGCGAATTGAACGCCTGCTTCGGTAGCAAATAAATTATTTTCAGAAGCGATGAAGTACACCACTAGAGAAGAAATAATAGTCGCCAAGATACCAATACCAGAGATTGGAGATGCAGATGTACCAATAAGACCTGCCATGTAACCACAAGCTGCTGCTACGAAGAAGCCGATTAATAAAGCTACTACAACGCCTACAACAACAAGAGTCCACATCAAGCCTGCACTAATAGGTACAGCGGATACGAAATCCCAGAACGTAATAACCAAACCAATAAGGATGATGGCAAATACGATCAATACAGATTTTGTACTCATATCTGTATCCATGCGATGTGTTTCGCGTTCAGCAGCGCTGCTGTTCATGGATTTAACGGAAATTTTCATACCTTCGATGATAGGTTTAATCAAGGTAATCAATGTCCAAATCGCTGCGATACCGATAGCACCAGCACCAATAAAGCGAACTTTAGATTTCCAGATACCCATAGCAAATTTTGCAGTTGCACCACCATCTGGAGCAAATACATTAGTCAAGTAAGGTACAAAGCCAGCCCACGCGATGAGAACACCAACGAGGATAGCGATACCAGATGCGATACCGATAAGGTAACCAGCACCTAACAACGCTGTGGAGAAGCCCAATGGAATTTGAGTAATCCCTTTGCTACCTACTGGAAGCCAGAAGCTCATGCTATCGCCAAGCACTTTGAAGCCGTTAGCGCAAAGGCTGATGATACCAGCTACAGCACCACCGGAAACGATGTCTGCCATACCGGAACCAGATTTAGCAACTTCACCACCATTATGAGATCCGACCTTCAAGATTTCGGCTGCTGCACGGCCTTCTGGATATGGTAGGTCACTGTTCACTACCATGGCACGGCGCAATGGAATGGTGAATAACACACCGAGGGAACCACCGCATGCGCAAATCAAGAATGTTTGCCAGAATGGGAACCCTTGCCAATAACCAAGCATTAAAAGACCTGGCAAGATAAAAATAATTGCAGATAAGGTACCAGCTGCAGATGCTTGCGTTTGTACCATGTTGTTTTCAAGAACGTTAGAATCCTTGAAGAAACGTAAAATTGCCATTGAGATAATGGCTGCCGGGATGGATGACGAGAATGTCAAACCGACCTTCAAACCTAAGTATACGTTAGATGCCGTAAATATTAGAGTGATCAATGCACCTAATAACATCCCACGCAACGTAAGTTCCGGCAAGTGAAGGTCATGGCTCATAAAATCATGTTTCATAAGTACTTACCTCCTCTTATAAATTAAATAAAACTAACTATAAGCTATATTCATTTTATCGTGTTAAAGCGATGTTGACAATAAATATAACCATATATGTGCTATGTATACACAAATTTATAGATATAAATCAAATATGTATAAAGGTAATAGCCATACACGCATTATATCTAATTAGTATTTATTATCATTTTCTATTATATTTTTTCGTTTTTCTGTATATAATAGAGAGGAACCGACGATAAGGTCGGCATGTCTTTTAAGGAGGTTGTAAACATTATGGAAACAAGAATTGAATATGATTCAATGGGACCAGTCGAAGTCGACGCTAGACGAATTTACGGACCTCAAACGCAACGCTCGTTCAATAACTTTAAGATCGGTGACCACCGCATCCCTATTGAACAAATCAAAGCGCTTGCGCTTGTCAAAAAAGCATGTGCTTTAACCAATGCAAAATGTGGCGCAGTAACTGAGGAAAAAGCGAAACTCATCGCTCAAGTAGTAGATGAAATCGTAGATGGCAAATGGGATGATGAATTCCCATTGACCGTATTCCAAACAGGTTCTGGCACACAAACAAACATGAATGTGAACGAAGTTATCGCTCACCGGGCTAAACAGTTAGATGAAGCTAATCCACTTCATCCTAACGACGATGTAAACCGCGGCCAAAGTACAAATGATACATTCCCAACAGCAATGCATATCTGCGGGTACTTTGAAATTACAAAACGCGTAATTCCTGCATTGGACGGCCTTATTGTATCCTTTGAAAAATTGCAAGAAAAAGGCAAAGGCTTGCAAAAGGTTGGTCGTACTCACCTACAAGATGCTACTTTCATCATGGTGGATCAAGAAATTAGCGCCTTTGTGGACGGCCTAAAAACTGCCAAAACGATGCTCCTTCAAAACGCTGATTATCTACTCGACGTTGCCCTTGGCGGCACTGCCGTTGGTACAGGTGTGAACACACCTAAGGGATATCTAGACGTTATGGAAACCGTATTGCCAGAGGTAACAGGCGCTCCATTCCGCGTTAAGAATAATAAATTCCAAGGCCTATCCCTCAAAGATGCGTTCATGATGGCCCACGGTGCACTTAACACATTGGCTACTACATTGTTTAAGATTGCGAACGATGTCCGTTTCTTAGGATCTGGCCCTCGCTGTGGCTATGGCGAATGGCATCTTCCTGAAAATGAACCGGGCTCCTCCATCATGCCAGGTAAAGTTAACCCTACCCAATGCGAAGCTCTTGCTATGGTATGTGCCCAAGTATTCGGTATTAATACAACCATGACACTTTGTGCAGGCAGCGGTGCATTCCAATTGAACGTGTACATGCCTATCATGATCTATGATTTTGTTGAAAGCTGTCGCCTCCTCGCAGATGCGATGAATTCCTTCACTACACACTGCATCGACGGCGTAGAATTCGTACCTGAAAAACTTAAATTCTTCGTAGAACAATCCCTTATGATTGCTACATCCTTAACACCATACATCGGCTACGATAAGAGTGCTAAGGTTGTAAAAGAAGCGTACAAACGCGGTTGCTCTATCAAGGAAATCATCTTGGAAGAAAAACTCATGACCGAAGACGAATTTGCTGAAGCAGTTCGCATGAAATAAACCTCTCACATCTCTTTGACATATCTATAACATCCTCTCATACCTCAAATGAACGGAAAAAAGGACGCCATAGTTCTAAATCCTTCAGTATATACTACTGAAGATTAGACTATAGCGTCCTTTTGTGGTTTAAATGACTGTATTCTTAAAGTTAATTGCAATATACTTATTCTTTTTCATTTCGTTTTAACCGTCTATATATAAAATACCACCCTAATATAAAGACTCCACTAATAATGTAAGCACTACCATAAAAATATATCCAAAACTCATCATGACCTAGCTCTGGCTCCATAACAATACTTAGTGTAATGCCTCCTAGAAAAAAGATCATACCAGCATAAAAAATAAAATTGAATATTTTTAAAAACATTTTTACCTCAGTAGGACTCTAATCTACGCAAAAAAGATCATACAAAACGAATCTAGTTAAGACCATAGGAACTAGTAGTAAGCTTCCCCTTATGAGTTATTAATTTATATGCCAAAAATATTATTCCTATTATTATAATTAAGTCCTGAAGCATTACTTATCTATATCCTTTTTAATCAGATTTAATTTTATCTTTAACACACTCTCATTTACCGCAACAAATACAAAAGAACCGATATTTCTAGCAACGACCTTCTAAATATAAATCTTATAATAGAATTATATGATTAGGCATCTTGTCAAACGGAATTAAATATTCTGAAAAACTTGTTAATTCTTCCAAATCATTACGGCTTATAACATATAAATGAAGTCCATCATCTTTTCCAACTATATTAGCCCTCTCACCATACCACGGTCTTTTATATGATAATATCCTACTTTTTATATCTCCATTTAGGTTAAAAATCTGTAATTGTTCCTCTCCAACAGCTAAACCATATCTATCCGTCACAGATACATCAAAATACGGGACAGAAATAGGGTTTTTAATCTGAACCTTTTTAAAATAATCTAATATAGTTATATTATCTGTATCCAAACAAACTAATTTTCCATTATGAGAATAGGATTCTTTTGTTTCACTTTCATAAACAACGTATGCAAATTTTTCATCATATTCTGCTACTTCATTTATAATATGAACAGAATAATCAACCAATGACAAAGATACTACGCCTTTATTAGTACGCATTAAAATTATGTCATCATTAAATTTGTATAATTGATAAAAATAGAATTCCTTAATATTATTAGGAATAGGTATTAACTTAACAAAATGTGTATCAATATCTACAAAGCATAAAGACGACTCTAATTTAAATACAATTCTGTTTTTCAGCATATCTGTATATATAGCTTCAATAAGTAATAATTGTTCGCCTATATAAATTCTATTAACTTCGCTCCAATCCATGTCCAAAATAATTAAACCATTAAGTTTATCATTTATAATCATATAATTTACACATCGCAAAGCAAAAATTATAACATTTTCTGAACTTGGACTTTTTATCTGCTTAATAGGTTCTAATTCTATCATCTACATTCCTTCTATAGTTTCATTAAATTATAATTCAGGCCTTTTTACATTAAAAGTAATCCACACGCTCTCTGCTCTATAATATCTTTTAAACTCCTCCCATTTATTAATGGATTTTCTAATAATGGTAAAAAATCATTACATTCTGCTAAAAAATCCTCATCTTTCCAGAGTTGCCATAACGGCCCATAAGTAACAATACCATATGTGGAATCATTATAATATATTTCTAACTCCCTGTTACACCTCAAACCTTCAATAACTTCATCATATAAAGAAGCATCTGAGTCACTCATTGATGTTTATTCCTCCATAATTTATCTCGTCGAATATGCTCTCTACCAATCCCCATATAAATACTGATTGTAAATGATACTCTAAGAATGTACAAAGATCAGATCATTTCAACTAAAATTCCTAATCAAAACCCATTATATTTAAGCCATATATATAGAACTACACCAATTATAGGGTACATTAACATAAATAGAGACCCTTTTTTACAATTATGATAATGTGGAGAAGATTTTTTTTGGATAGTAATTAACATAGATAATAGAAATATCAGGACCACACCAAAAATGGTACTGCTCATAATAGTAGTAAAGTCATCTGCACTTATATATATATAAACTAAGCCCCCTATATATAAATACGAGAAAACCATAAGCATTTTAAAAACTTTAGGAAAGCGCATGTTCAATGCTACATCTTTATTAGTTTTGTTATCTGTCCAAGCTAAAATATATATCTTTGTGTAAATACATAAAGTTATAATATAGTAACATAAAAATATACCTTTATACCCCAAAAAATTATTCATTTTCTTTCACCAATTCAAGCCTTTACAATAAACGCTGTTATGAAATTCTCATAGCAGGGTTTAATTAGTTATAAAGGATAATAAAAAATTGAGTTACTTTCCTGATCATATACTGCCGAAGTTTTATTATATAACAAGTATAGTACGTATATATTAACTAAAGGCACAAACAAACACAAAAGCCAGAAAATACTGCTATTGCTATCTATCAAGCGTCTACATATCATAGTAAATACAGTATATGTGAGATAAATGTATAAAGCATATCTTAAAATGGATGGCTCAATCGTATAAGTTACAACAAAGTTATACATAATAAAAGCTAAAAACACATTAAACATATGCCACTGACGGACAGTACTACGTCCATAAAACCATAAACTATCAATTAAAACACTTTTATAAATATCAACCCAGAAAGGATAGTTATCTTGACGGCTATAATAGAACTTTAAAGTCTTAATCTGTCCATCGGTTAAATCATTTCTGTTTCCCCACCATACATCAATAACTTTATTATCAAAAATAATCCCATTCGTTTCAATAGTTTTATCATTAGACCATAATTTATCGATTCCAAATGCCCCAAATAGTATCAGCCCCATCAGAAGTGGAAAGAATATCTCAGGTACAGCTACACTCCATAGCACCTGATTTCCCAATATATAGTCAGTAGTGCCACTAAACCTAAAATTAGAACTAGAAATAGTAATACTATTCCCAAAAATCAAAACCATTATTAATAAAATCATTGTAACGACATTAAGCCAATTAAAAGAATCTTTTTTATAATAATTCAATCGCATGTAATTTGTAATAAAAACGAAAAGAACATAAAGAGTATGCCCTACATAAAATAACATATTGTAGTATTCTTGATTATATGCTTTATCAAAAGAAACATAAAACATAAAAATATTTGCTTCTATCCCCAATAAAACTAAAATATTTATTGAAAGATAAGTTTGTATATTCATCGTAAGTGTTTTAAATTTACTTACATATTGAATTAACTCTACTACTTCAATCTTAAACTTACTGAATTCATCAACTAAAAACTGTCTCATACTTTTTAATCTTCATCTAAATATCAATGATTTAATAAATCTACTATCCTATCAAGCCACTGCTTATGGTCTTTATCATAACTTAACGACGAATAAACCTCTGGTGTAATTAATTTGTCTATATAATACTTATCTTTATCCGATAATGTATTAACAGCCTCAATATTACTACCATATAGCGACACTAATTGCGCATTACTTATGTACTGATCAAACAAAGGGGTATCATTATAAATCATGCGTATCTTATTTGATTCTACATCAATAATATAAACGGCTCGTTCACCTAATACATAAAGTGTTTTATCTTCCAATAATTTGGCATAAACTCTCACTTCAAGTGATATATTCTTACTCCTATCCTCTAACTCAACTATTGGATATCGACTAAATTGATAGTTACCAATTACAACGATTTCCTTACTAGGATTTTGATAAAAATTTAGTGTAGCTCCAGAGAATATGTATAAACTAAAACTTAATATGGCTACAATCCCTATCATTACTCTTATATCAAAAATATATTTGAATTTTCTCATCACTTAATTTCCAATTAATAAATCAACCCACTGTTTATCAATGTCACGTAAACGTCCGTAATCAAATATTTGATCACTAGATTTTATAGCTCTTTTTACTTTAGTTTTATCAATCTTTGAAAGTTGAGATAAAATGATAACCGAATCACCAGATGCTTCAAATATTGAATTGATAACTTGCTCATGGACAGTATTCTTCTTATATGGATTTGGATAAAACGATATTTCTATAAAGGATAATTTATTTTCAAATATATAGACGCCATATTCACCAACAACATAGGTCTTAGTATTTGTGGAGGTAGCACTATAAACAAAAGACTCTATATTCTTTTGTTCATATGCATTATAAAGACCTCCATCTGCTAGTACCACATATTTTCCCAAACCAATAATATGTATAGGATTATTTCTACTTAAATCTGCCCAAAAGACAGAATTTAGCTGAAATGTTAAGCATACTAGAAGGCTAATAAAAACAGTTCTAATAAACATTTTCTTTATAATATATCCCTCCACCAGCTACTTTTGCGTAAATTAAAAACCGATAAAAGTACTATATCAAGCAAAAGCACTAAAAATCATCATATTGACTCATAACGCAATATACATCAAATTGCCGTGGCTGCATCGATCCACTCGTTACTTTTATTACTTCATTCTCCCAATATGGTAATACTTCTTCCCAAAAGACTGACATAGCTAAGGATTGTAATGTTAGATTTCTACAAAATAACTCATCAACATTTTTAAAGATTATCAGAATAGATTTATTTCTATCCCAAAACGCTAAATCTCTCATCCAATCGGAAAAAGCAGCCCAATTATCAACCCGTGTAGGAAAGTTAAAATATAATCCGAAATAAAACCAGAACTTATCTTCTGTTGTTATATCTTTACAATCAAGCTCTAAAACAGAATCATAGTTATTACGTAGATTATCCATTTCCATAAATCCATCATAAGAGCAATAGGTTAATTTATTTATATATTTCACTAGCTTGTAACCTCTATTATTAAATTAAAAATACACTCTGATTACATACGATAAATTCTATATTAGATTATTAACTTTCAACAAAATTAGAGCAGACATTATGTAAGCAAAAACAAAAAGAACTACATACATCTGTTTTTTCTAGCCCATTCATAATAGCGACTACGTGGTGGCGTTTTAATTAAATATCATCCATAATAATATAGCCATCATAAAGTACAAATAATACCGAAAAACCTTTGCATTAGAATAGCTTTTTGAGGATTTAAGTTTGAATGTTGAAATAATTTCAACAATAAATAAAATACCTACATTTACATAGAGTAAACTAAGGTAATCAACTAAATCAGGAATAAAAAATGTTTGCACTATGAGAAAAAGACTTGCCGGAATCCCTAAGCCTAAAAAAAGAGTATATAGAGTTGGGAATTTCAACTCCATATTACTTTTTAAAATATAAATTCTGAACAACCTAAATACATAATAAGCAAATAAACCTACAGGAACCCCAATTTTATAAATAGACAACGGAATCATCTGTTAACACACTCGCTTCTGTACTCAACATTATTAAAAGTTCATTTCTAATATATCACAACTCTTATATAACTTCATATAATAAAACGAGGTATCGTATGCAAAATACAATACCTCGTTTATATTATGAACTTTAATCATCTAAAATTGCTTAAATATTATAGCTATTAATATAGCAAAGCCACTACCTAAGCTACCCCATCAAAGAACGTAATAACCGTAATTTCTCTCGGACAGTTAATACGAATAGGGAACCAGTGTCCAGATCCGTTGTTTACGTAGCATACGCTATTTTTCTCTGTATAGCGACCTTTTACATATGGTGTACCAATCGGTACCCAAGGCATGCCAAAGAGGATGATTTGTCCACCATGAGTATGGCCGGACAAGGTTAATGGCACATTGCGTTCGATGGCTTCATCAAAGAATTCTGGATGGTGAGCCAACAGAATAACAAAGGCATTATTAGGGATTCCGGACAAGGCCTTATCAATCATGGCTTCACGGTTTTCTTTACGCCGTTCATTGTCATAGGATACACCAGCCATATAGACCGGCTGTTTACCACCCATGATTTGAATATTGTCATTAATCAGTACGTTTAATGGCGTTTTTGTTTTAATATCATCGACGATTTTATTTACATCGTGATGGAATTCATGATTGCCAAGGATATAGTCTACGCCATCAGGAATTTGTTTTGCAAATACCTTTAAGCGATCACAGACTTCAGGTAGCCATTGTATCTTGTCGATAAGGTCACCGGTGATGACAACGCGGTTTGGGTGTTCTAATAGTGCTAATCGCAAGATTTCGTCAAAGTCATCTAGGTCGATGCTTGGCCCAATATGGATATCACTGAGTTGTACAATCTTGTAATCTGCAAGTCCTGGCGGTAGGTTGGTATAACCAAAGCTTTCATGGGTCACAACGATTTCTCGTTGTCCTTCATAGGCAGCATAGCCAGCGCCACCCATGGCAGCCAAAGGTACAAGGGTACCTACGGTTCTAAAGAAAGCTCGGCGCCCTGTCCGTTCTTCGACGGGAACCTTATGGGAGATGCGGTTTACCAGCGCATAAATCAAGGCCAATACGATGAAAACTGGTATACACAAGAATATGGCGAATACTACGCCATAGCTTTCCGTTCTAAACAAGTTAAGCCATTCATACCAAGGCGTGCCGTATAGATCAACTTGGTATAAGAAATAGTATCGTACCCCGCAGAACCAGCCAACGACTACCAAAATATAGGCCAGCCACGCAGGCCATAGTTTTTTCGGTTTCCATAAATAGAGGTACAATCCCCAAAAGCCTAAAAAGGCTATGGCTAGCACCACGAGAAACACAATATTTATAATTAATTGCATATACGCTCCTAACTGTATATCAAGTAATGTCTAATACATTGAGATAAAATCAGTGTTCATCTCATAAATTTATTCTACAATAGGACATAATTCTGTCAATTTACCATGAGGTCCCGCCCAAGCATAATCGGCAAATTCATCCCGTTTGATAAGCATCCACTCCTTCGGTAATTGCTTTTGTATCGATTCTATTGATGTATGATTTCCAGTATACAGCAAATCTCCTCGAAAGGCCTTCATAAACCATTTACGATGAGAAAATACATGAGTTAATTCTTTCACAATAACAGGTTGCAAGGATAGACTAAAGCCCAATGCCCCTACGATTTCAGTTAAACCAGATTCTGCCGCATCATAGGAATCCGCATTTTCTATAGATGGAAATTCCCACATGGAGCGCAACAGACCTCGATTAGGGCGTTTATGTAGCAAATAATAGTCGCCATAACTAAGGATACCTACAAAGACAGGCACATCAACAACCTTTGTTTTCTTGATACGCACAGGCAATTGATCGGTTACATTATGTTGGTACGCATGACACATATTGACGATAGGGCACTCACCGCAACGTGGCGTCTTAGGGATACATACGGCTGAGCCAAAATCCATCAAGGCTTGGTTAAAATCGCCTGGTCTATCATGAGGCAACGTGTCCTCTACAATAGCAGTTATGGCCTTCTTGCCCTTTGTACCTAAAATATCATCGAATATACCGTACAAACGAGCATAGATACGCAATACATTGCCATCAACGGCCACCTCTGGCTCGCCATAGGCCATGGATAGCACAGCGCCAGCCGTATAAGAACCAACGCCCTTTAAGGACTCCATTTCTTTGCGATTATGAGGCACTACACCACCATAATTATTCACCACATCTTGCACACCAAGGCGGAGATTACGGGCACGGCTATAATAACCAAGGCCTTGCCAAGCGTGGACCACTTCATCTTCGGATGCCTTTGCCAACTCTTCTAATGTAGGAAACAAACGCATCCAATTATCATAATAAGGCTTCATCGCCTCAATACGGGTTTGCTGACTCATTACCTCAGACACCCACACCTTATAAGGGTCACCGCAGTCACGCCACGGCAAATCCCGTTTATTTACATCATACCACGCCAACAACTGTGGCACCCACTTGGGGTTATTCATCTCTTTCATAGTTCCTCAATATAGGTATATGTGAAAGCACATCCTATACTTTCACTACACTCTATTCATTAATATATATATCGATACGGGCCAACAATTCACTTTCCATGACATTATCGACCTCTATTAAACGCATGTCCTCAACATGACTGTTATCTGGACCAAAACGGATAGGCCCTTTCAACAACTTGCCCTCTAACAGCATAGGAAGCCACGTACGGTCCCCTTCCCACATATGCTCATAAGGGACATCGGCCAATGTAAACCAATGCGGTTCCATCTCGTCTGATTCAATAGGTTTTACATCGGTAACGCGTACAAAATATACATAGCCCACATGGGTTAAACTTTCATCATAAGGAAACTGAAAGTCAAAAAGGGCTACGCATTCTAGATCAGACGCATCAACGCGTATGCCCGATTCCTCATATAGTTCACGAACGGCGCATTGGCGAAAGCTTTCACCAGCATTGATTTTACCACCAAAGCCATTATATTTATCAGCGCCAAAGCCGCGTTTTTTACGGCCCAGCAAAATTCTATGTTGTTCATCTATGGGAAATACCAAGGTTGTAGGTTTCATAAGACCTCCTATAATTTGGTAAAGATTATTAATATATTATACCATTATTTCATGTGTAATACTGTCATTTATGGTATGATTAAAGGTATGAGATGAAAGGAGGCGCACCATGAACGAACCACTTATATTTGACATTGCACTAGGGCGTACAAAGCCTGTAAATATGCGTGACGCAAGTGTGCGCTGTCCATTCTGCGACCGGTCAAAGTTAACAAATATTCTGGCTCAAGATGGTCATATCATATGGCTCATGAATAAATATCCTGTTTTACAGGATACGTGGCCTACGGTCATCGTTGAAACAGAAGGTGACCAAGGCGAACTATCCACCCTTTCCGTTGATGATGCAACACGGATCATTCAATTCGGTCTAGATAAATGGCATGAAACGATTGCTACAAAGGAATATAAATCCGTTCTATTCTTTAAAAACCATGGCCCCATGTCGGGCGGTTCCATTCGACATCCGCACAGCCAAATTATAGGCCTACGCAACTACGATTATCACGAGGACATTACGGTCAAGAACATGAATGGTTGGCTATTACACGAAGATCAAGATATCCGCATCACCTTATCCAAACACCCTATTATTGGATTCTTTGAATACAATTTGCGATATAAACCTGATGCGCCTGTCCGCTCCATCGCCATGCGCTTACAACAGACCATACGCTATGTACTAGATAGCTTGGCAAAATTTTCCCAATCCTATAACTATTTTTTCTATCAACTAGAAGATGGTTACGAATATATCAAGGTGATTCCTCGCTATATCACAACGCCGCTCTACGTGGGTTATAAAATTCCACAAACGTGCAATGATGAACGAGCTGCGAAAATTTTACAGAATATTACACCCTATTTTGAATTGAAATAAGAACCCTCTGCTACGAGTTCCGTAGGTTAGAGGACTCTAGTAAGGACATATATGAACATTTACGCCATTGGAGACCTTCATCTATCAGGCAATCCACCTACGAAGCCAATGAACATATTCGGTCCCCACTGGGACAATCATTGGCAACGTATAAAAGAACATTGGCTGTCCACTGTCACCGATGATGACATTATCTTTCTCGTAGGCGACATGAGCTGGGCTTTGCGCCTCGATGAAGCACTCTACGACCTCAACGAAATCGCCAGCCTTCCAGGCCAAAAATTTATGATTCGCGGCAACCACGATTATTGGTGGTCCTCTGCCAACAAAATGAAAAATGCCATGGGCGATGCTATAACCTTTTTACAAGGCCACGGTACGGCCCGTATCATCAATCTCACCACTCAGGTTAATGCTTTAACTGGTGAAAGCCAGTCCACCGAACAGCAATGCATCTTAGCCTTTGGTGGCACCCGCGGATATATTTGCCCTAATGACGCTAGCTTTGAACCGGATACAGATCAATCTATCTATGACAGAGAAGTTATGCGTACCGAAGCGGCATTACAAGAAATGGAACACGCCATCCAAGCATTACAAAATAAATATGCTGAAACAGAGAATACCAGCGAACCACTACCTGTAAAGCGCATTCTATTGCTACATTATCCTCCATTTAATGAAAATAACGCCCCATCAGGCTTTACAGACCTTATGGAGCGCTATCATGTAGATATATGTATATTTGGCCATTTACATGACCAGATTTCATTCAAACGGATTCCTTCAACATTTGGAACCACTAAATTAGAACTTGTCTCTGCAGATTATGCAGAATTTAAAATACAAAAAATATTGTAATCAAGATTCTTATGTTACATCATATATGAAACATTGAGATTTATAAATACAATACGATATAAGGAGCATTATGAGTCGCATCCATAAAGAGCATTTACAAGCAGGCTATATCTTTGGCGATACAATCAATCAAGAATATATCTATTTGCCATCCGGCGAGGTAGGCACAGACCATCCATTGGCAGTCCTCGAAACGCCTACAAAACGAGAGGACCTCACATTGGACGAAGCGGTTCATATGATTGATACACTAACATTAAAACGGTGCAGCCATCCTACATTAGGTAAAAAATCATTTTAAATCATAACCACCCGTAGAACGGGTGGTTTGCTCTGACCCTATAAGGGTCTTTCTCTAGTGGTGGCCCTCTAAAGAGGGCTTTGAATGATCTGACAACCACTCTATTACCACTGGCTGCCCCCTACTCGGGGGCTTTTATTTTGCCTATTTTACCGGCTCACCCGTAAACGGGTCGGTATATTCTTTAAAGTTTAATGTATCTTGTGCTATATCTTCTTGTAGTTGATTGCGAATATACTCTTTTATCGCTCCTTCGTATCTTCCCACTGTATCCACATAATATCCTCTACACCAGAAATGTCTATTTCCATACTTATATTTTAAATTTGCGTGTTTATCGAATATCATGAGGCTACTTTTGCTTTTTAAATATCCCATAAAACTTGATACACTTAAATGTGGTGGAATAGTTACTAACATATGAATATGATCCGGACAGCATTCTGCCTCTATAATCTCTACATTTTTTCTATTACATAAATCTCTTAAAATTTTACCTACATCAGCTTTTATCCGTCCATAAATTATTTGCCTTCTATACTTTGGTGCAAAAACAATATGATATTTACATCTCCATTTACTATGTGATAAGCTTTTTACGTCATTCATTGACATTGAACCTCCTATGTTGAAATGTTGTGGTTGCCAGACCAACTTCATTTTACCACTAGGAGGTTCTTTCCTTTTCTCTAAGAATTTTTTTCGACTCCCAGTTTAACTGGGGTTTAGTCATGCCTATTCGGCGTACAAAAATAGCAGATAGTTGATTTTAGATAATCAACTATCTGCTAAGTATTTAAATTTCATCCTATATTTTGTTTTGATACTAGTCCTTTTACATTATCAATTGTAAAAAGTCATACGTATTTCAATTATCACCCATAATATTAAAAATAATTATTAGTGCAAACATAACTAATATAGGTATTACGGAATAAAAATCTTTTTTCGCTTTTTTTATAAGCATAGGCTTATTCTCTAAAGCAAGTAAAGAATCACTTTTAACAGCTAAAATTCTTAGATATAATTCTAAGCCCCAATTTAATATTCCTATAACGGCCAAAAGATGAATTAAATTATCACCATCATACGGAACATTAATAAGAATAAAAACAAGCCCCCCTATCCCCACTTCTGAATATAACATTAATTTAGATCGTTTGATTTTGTAATTATCTAAACTAAAACATGGGTTTTTTATAAAATATAAACAATATATACATAAAAAAAATAATGAAACCCAAATCTTCATATATAGCTCCATTTAGTATTTAAAGTAATTAACCCTAAGCCTACATTACATAGTCGTTGTATGCAATGCCTGTAAATGATACTCTAAGAATGTACAAAAATGATGATATAAGAATGTACAATTTTAATTGTATCACCGATACTATAGTTGAGGTGATAACAACATGCAATACGTATACGCTATTAACAGTTCATTTACTGTAACATCATTATTAGACTTACCATTATTAAGGGACATTCTGGAGGTTTGCAATTTGAAACCTAATTATAGTTTACTAGGTCGTGAATTAGGCTATGATAGACGCACCATAAAATCTCATTATGAAAATGGAACGCCTGATCCACATCGTCATAAACCATCTATGATTGATAAATTTTATGACGTAATACAGACTTTATTATCTGATGATACACCCCAACAATTTTATTATAAGCGTGTCTTGTGGCAATACTTGGTAGATAACCATGGACTCACAGCTGCTTACTCTACATTTCGCGGTTATATTTTAAAGATACCAGTATTTCAATCCTATTTTGATAGAAAACATACATCGCCTAGTATGCAGCATACGATTCGTTTTGAAACCGCACCAGCTGAACAGGCTCAAGTTGATTGGAAAGAGAATATTAAATTCCTATTGCATGATGGCACACACATAACTTTTAATATATTGTTGATGACATTAGGCTATTCTCGATACAAATTAGCAAAGGTCACTTTCGATAGAACTACTGAAACACTACAAGATACATTGGTAGAATTCTTTGAACAATTACAAGGTGTTCCGCATGTACTATTAACAGATAATATGAAAACCGTGATGGTACAACCGAGGCTAGCTGGAACTAAAGGACAGCTTCATACCAAAGCAGAACAATTTTCAAGTGACTTTAGCTTTACATTTAAGCCGTGTATGGCGCGCCGTCCACAAACGAAAGGCAAAGTAGAAAGCCAAATGAAAATTCTAGATGAAATTCATGCGTACCAAGGAAAATTAACAATACAAGAAGTGGAAGAACAGATTCAAAAAATTATTTTACGTAGTAATCTAGCGATTTCTCAAGCTACAAGACAAATACCGTCTGCACTGCTTGAAAAAGAAAAGGAATCTCTTACCCCACTTCCAACAAAAGTGATAAGAGATTCCTACCGCATAGATCACCCAAAAGCTAAGGTTTCAGCAAGTAATCTCATTAGCTTTCGTGGTAGCCACTATTCTGTACCGCCAGGATATGTGGCCAAATCTATGACCTTAAAGACCATAGATAAGATGCTATACATATATGATAGCACAGAATTGATTGCACAGCACCCATTAAGTGATAAGAAGGTTAACTATTTGCCTTCTCATTATGAGGCACAATTGCAGAAAACAATTCCTTATCTAAGTTCTGAAGATGTGAAAGCTAAAGCAAAATCTAATTTGGAAAAGATAGGAGCTATCTATGACACTACAGACTAATTACCAACGCTTACAAGATAATCTAGCATATCTAAAACTAAAACAATGCATGTTACACTTAGATGAAACAATTGAATTAGCTAATACACAGAGCTTATCTCATATTGAGTGGTTATTGAAGCTGAGTGATTACGAAGTTGATATTAAACGACAAAACGTAATTAACCATATGGTGAAAATTAGTAATTTTCCTCATTTGAAAACACTAGCTGATTTTGAATTTTCATTTCAACCACAAATTAACGAAATGCAAATTAAGGATTTAGCATCATTAGGATTCATGGAACAAGCTGAAAACATTGTATTTCTTGGCTCTAGCGGAGTTGGGAAAACACATTTAGCTACATCACTAGGTATTGAAAGCTCTCGTAACAGACGAAGCACCTATTTTATTAAATGCCATGATTTAATTCAAAACCTTAAGAGTGCAAAAGATGAAGGACGATTAGAAACTCGGCTCAAGCATTATGCACGCTACCAATTACTCATCATTGATGAAATTGGCTATTTACCGTTACAACCAGGTGATGCTAACTTACTATTTCAAATTATTGATAGACGGTACGAAAAGAAAAGTACCATCGTAACGTCTAACATTAATTTTGATGAGTGGGCTACCATTTTACATGATGAGCGAGTAGCTAATGCTATTGTTGATCGATTACTTCACCATGCACATGTGATTAGCATAACTGGAGATTCATACCGGTTACGAAACCATATGCAACAGAAGGAATAACTGTACATTGTACATCGTCAAAATTGTACATTCTTATATTGACATTTACACAATGCCTCCTCAAACCTTTCATCAATATCTTTCTGTATAGCCTCTTGGGATAAAGGTGGTGCTACCATATTTTTTGCATTATTAAATTCATAATCACCAAAGTGTACACCAATCGTATTAACAACAGGTTTTACTTTTTTCCCGATAACTAGCATACCTCCTACATACACAATGTCCATTTTCACTCGTGCTTCAGCACCTGTAATACCATATTTTTTAATATTGGAATCAGCAGCAATCATACCTACATAGTTAGTAACTGTACCAATAGGCAAATATTTGTCAGCAACTTTACTAGCTTTATAATCCAATGCGGTAGTTACACCTGTCCAACTCACACTGAGAGGGTTCAAAGCTTCTTTTAAATGATTTTCTATAGTAAATCCTAGTGACTCAAATACTCCTTTTTTTCTTTCTGTGAAATTGGATATCATTGGATCCATAGGGCTAACCTTTTCATTGGTTGGATTAGCACTACCCTTTAGAGTTCTATACTCTTCTATATCTGAGTTTGTTTTGCCAGAAACAACCCAACCACCTGAGGTTTGCCCCTTTCCCTGCTCCTTTATTGAACCATTATAATAAGCATCAGGCTTACCATCTCGATTTATCATCATCGTATATCCAATACCTGTATTATATTCCTTCTCAACCCAGATCACTAAATTATTAAGTTTTATATCTTAACGATTAATTTTATTTCCATATTCGTCAACAAATTGATATGATCCATCGGCATTTAAATATGCAGCAATTGGATATTCACGTGGAACCCGTATTCCTTCATAATTCCACTTAGTGCCATAACTAGAAACTGCCGCTCCTGATGATAATGGTTTATCAAATAATTTATTAACTGTTCCCCCCCAAAGCAACACTTAGTATTTGGGCTTGATCCGGATGACTTTTTCCTACTTTATCAATAATTCTTTTAATAGCTAGTTCATTAATTCCTGCCGCTACAGCTCCTGATCCATTAGGATTACCTGCTAATTGTGCTGTAATCTCACCAATTGCAGCATGTAAAGCTAGCTTTTCTGGACCGCCTTCTTTCCAATGATATTTATTACTTAAGCGATGTACTTCTTCAAATGCATTTTTAGCAAATAAACGTGCTAGCTCCTGACGCTCTTCAATTTTCTTTTTATCGAAAATCTTATCTAATTGATGTAATGTATTCTCGGTATTTGTATTAATCGTCTTAGTATCAATTTCTTTACCATCTACTGTTAGTATATCATCAGAAATAGCAGATTGAGTAGTCGAGCTTGCTTTACCTTTAGATTCTACGCCTAAGTTTGGAACTAGACCAATACTGTTATAAATCTTATCATAGCCATCTTCTCCAGCATAAATACCTGCTTGGTGAGTTACCCTTTTCCATTTACTATCAATGCGTCCTACACTTGCACTTATACTACCAGTTGGATTCTTGAAATTAGGTTTAGAGAAAACGGAGAACACTAAGTACAATAAAATTAAGTAATAGTATGATAACGCAAAGGGACTGTAGCGAAATACAGTTTTACCATATTTCGCTACAGTCCCTTTTTAGGTATATTTTTTATTTTATTCAGATACAAATACTACTATTATAAAGATAAAATCTATCTTTAAATCTATTTTATCCTAAGAAGCCACCATGCCCCATACAGATACAGTCTTCTTTTGTAATTTCATCATCTGCAATGAGCCGTGGCACGATTTCATCAAAGGCCGTTGGTTTACTAAACAATACACCACCTGGTACGCCTAAAATTGGCGTGCCATCAGCACAGTATGCGATGCACACCATGGATCCTGGCAAAACAGGGAGACCATAGGTTACAACACGGTCTGTGTAGCGTTTAATGGCGCCTGGTGTTAAATCATCAGGATCAACACTCATACCGCCGGTACAGAATATGATGTCTGCACCCGCCGCTTTTACCTTATCGATGGCTGCCACAATATCGTCCGTGTTATCTGTTACGATTTCATGGGCGATTTTTTTGACCCCAAATTCTGCACAACGTTCTTCGATGATAGGTGTGAAAGCATCTTTAATGCGTCCTTCAAATACCTCAGAACCTGTTGTAATGATGCCCATTGTTTTACGCACGAATGGCTTAATAGTTAAGATAGGTCCACCAATTTTTTGAGCTGCTGTTACTTGTTGTTCTTCTAGCAATAATGGAATACAACGCATACCGGCAATTTTATCGCCTGCTTTTACGGGCGTATTATTCAATTTTGTAACGATGGTCAATTCGCCGATGCTATTGATAGCGTATAGTTTATCTACATCCACCTTGAGTAAGCCATCCACATCGGCAATGGCCTCAATTTTACCTTGTGCCATGGGACCATCATGCATATGGTCGCCCTTGGCAAGGTCATACAAGGCACGGGCCACATCTTCTTCGTGAAGAAAGCCTTCATCTTCTGGTTCCATCACATAAATATGTTCTTTACCAAGATCGAGTAATTTAGGTACATCTGCTTCTGTAATCACATGACCGCGGCGGAATGGTGTATCTTTCACCTCGCCGATGACGATGCGTACAATATCGTGTACCAATGCATGTCCAACTGCATCTTGTACTTTTATTTCTTTCATAATCTAACCTTTCAACATATATTCTATTTCATGTATATCAAACGTAATATATAGCAATATATTTACTATATCATATGAATGATAGCTGCTAATATGCATTTACGCACATACGAATTTAGCAATCCACATACCGATGGCACAAAGGGCTAAACCGCCGAGGATTTGCACCGTCCCATAGAATAGAACATCTGTAATATCACCAGATGTTAAGAGCTGTAAAAGCTCAAAGGCAAATGTAGAAAATGTGGTAAAGGCACCAAGGCCACCAACGACTAAGAAGAACCGAACCCATTGAGGCCAGTCGGGTCTACAAAGATAGGCACCTAAGATGATACCGATGATTAAACACCCGATTAAATTAACCATAATGGTGCCAAAAGGATAAGGTCCTAACCGCGCCATTACCCATTCCCCTACCACTGTTCGCGCTAGTGCACCAAGAGCACCACCGCAGGCGATTGCTATATATTTTTCCATAATAGATCTCCATAAAATTAACGATTCGTGTAATTATCATATATATATAATAATTATCACATATTACGTATTAGTCAACAATGTATTTGCTAAGTATACTAAAAGCACAAGGTAGGGATCAGAAAGGAGGTCTTATGAAGGATCCTACACTTACAATGCCTGCCTACCGACGGAATCACTATCAGGACCCAAAATTCCAGCAACAATACATGTGCTTGGGTCACAAAATCTCTACCCTGCGAACATCGATGGGCATTTCACAACGACAATTGGCCGATGTCGTGGGCATTAGTCGCAGCTATTTGAGTAAATTAGAATGTGGATACGGAATATCAGGCGTATCCATCGAGGTAGTATTTAAAATTGCTTATTGCCTCAATATTTCTACGAGTCAATTGCTACATCTTCGTACGCAAGACTATAAATCCTGTAATAGACATCTTTCCAAACATTATGAAAGAGTCGAATTTTTCCGACTAGCACACCAGCGCTTTTTGGAACTAAAAAAACGTCTCTAATCTATAGACTTCATTCATGAATAGAGACAAAATTTATTCCTTATTACACTCTCTTATATTCAACAAAAACAACATTATATAACCTTCCAAAAATTAGATTAATAAAATTAAAATAATTCCTACTTAAGACGTACAACATATATAAAAGATAAACCCCTTACAATATCTTATATATGACTTTGCAAAACAAAGGACCCTATCTAGGGTCCTTTTTACTATGTCTATGTAGTTATTATACTTCGTTCAATTTCTTATCTTGTAACTCCGCATTAGCCCGCTTAAAGATAAATGCATTATTGATATGTTCACGCATCGCATTTTCTGCGGCCACTTCGTCGTGACGTTCGATAGCATCTACGATGTGATCATGTTCATCGTCACAATCGTGTGTGCGCACTGCATTGAAGGAACTCAAATACATATCGCGATTTACTCGTTCACGGAAATCGGCTAAGTAATCAACAACGCGATCATTGCCAGAGAATTGAGCGATCATGCTGTGGAATCGGCTATTAACCTCTACGCGTGCCGTAGCGTCCTCAATGGCATGCATCTCCTTGCATAATTCCTTAAGCTCTGCCACTTGTTCTGGCGTAGCGTGACGAGCACACAAACGCGCCCCCAAACCTTCCATAACTTCGCGACATTGATACAGCGCCACGATTTCTTCTGGTGTATCCGCCTTAACGGTAACGCCCTTCCATGGCACGATAACAACAAGATTATCTTTTGCTAATTTTCTGAAAGCTTCGCGAACTGGCGTTGCACTGACTTTGAGCTGTTCTGCGATCTTAACTTCATTTAGTTTTTCTTGCGGTAATAGCTCCCCTGTTAAAATAGCCTGTTTCAAGGTCACATAAACTTGTTCACTTAAAGGCAATCGTTCAATTGAATCTACAGCGGAAAAATGATACACATCTTTTGGTTCTTTTGTACCCTTCACGTCTTTTGTCATATTTCTAGCCTTAGGTCCCCTCTAATATTTACACGCTTTCATACTTTCAATGAACGCCTAAAATGAGTATAATAGAATGTAAGCATTTTTATATACGAACACATGTATATATAATAATTGTATACTCTATAATTATAAGTCCCGTACATATGACTGTCAATTTCAAGATAGTCACAGTTAAAAAGTGAGGAAGTTACCCCTATGAGTCGTTGTTTGGTTATCATTAACCCTGTATCTGGCGGCGGTGCAGCACGCCGATACGCCCTTGATTTACAGTGGAAATTGAGCACCCTTTTTGACACAATTGAAGTTAAATTCACCACCGGTGCCGACGATGCAACCCATTTTGCAAAGGCCGCTTGTGAGGATGGTTTTGACGCCGTTTTCTGCATGGGTGGCGATGGTACCGTTAACGAAACGGTAAACGGTATCGCCCAAGGCGGTTTCAAAGCAACCTTTGGCTTTATTCCGGTAGGAACTGTTAACGATATGTCTCGTGCTCTCGGCATTCCACAACGACCATTAGAGGCAATTCGCCGCCTCGATATCAACCAAGTTCGCTCCATCGATATTGGTCGCTGCAACGATAAATACTTCTGCAATAATATTGCAGCTGGTGTCATTCCAAAGGTTATCGAAGAGGTAACACCAAAGGAAAAACGCATCTTAGGTCCATTAGCCTACTTCTTACGCGCCGGTCAAGCACTCTTCACTACAAAGGACTATACATACCGCATTCAAACGGAAGATGATGATTTCATCTGTAAATCGCCTCTTGTACTGGCTCTACTTACCAATGTAGTTTCCAGTTTTGAACGCTTTATGCCAGAGGCCTCCGTAGATGATGGGTATATGCGCCTCGTTATTTTTAAGGAATACTTTATCCTCGATATCTTCAAGGTTCTCCCTCTTATCCTAAGCGGCGCCATCTATAACTCTAGCAATACCACTACATTGACGGTCAGAAAAGCTCATATCGAACTATTGAGCAATGTAGATAATTTACCAACCAATATGGATGGTGATGCCGGTCCGTATATGCCTGTAGACCTCGAGGTATTACCACGAGTCCTCAAGGTATTTGCACCGACAAAACATCAAAAGAAAAAACCGCTTCTCTAAGCAATACGCCCCCCCTTTGCTGGCAAATCAGTAAAGGGGGTTCGTATTATGCTAAGTAGATTGTCTTATATGTGCTTACAACAGAATCGCTTCATGCAAGCGGAAGCTATAAATATAACTTGCTTTCACAGGCATATTTGTCAATCGTTCTAGGGCCTCTTTGTAGAGGTCCATTTGTATTTTATAGCGACGAATGAGCTCATCGCCACTCTTAACGCGGTCCGTCTTATAGTCCACGAGGACCCATTGATCATCTTCTACAAAGGCCGTATCGATGATACCTTGTAAGAATAGACGTTCCCCGTTCTCTACATCTGGATATACCCGATTACCGTCAAAGAGCATACTAAATGGCAATTCTCGTTCCACTCGTTTTGAAGCAATGAGACGCTGGCCAAGATCAGAGTTAAAGAATCCATATAAGCTACGGTCGCTTAACAGGCTCCGTTCTTCATCACTAAATTTACCTTCTGCTTGCAATGAATCGAGCATATCTGTCATAGATTGTTGCGTATACTTTTTAACAGGTAACCATTGCATCGCTTCATGCATCAATGTGCCCCATTGCGCACCCGTTACGATTTCCTCAGCGTCAGCAATAGCCAATGGTTTACGACCAAATACGGAATCGGCCAGTTCTGTTTCACTAATAGCAGGGATGTTGGTATCTACTACCGCAGCCTCATCAGTAGTATCATCAGAGGTTTCACCGGATGGTACCAGTCTCTGCTGCATCGATACATCTGTAGCCGATACAGCCTCCGCATCACGTTCAGCAAATCTCCGTTTCAATTCGCTAACAGAAATCTTAGCCGTTGTCTTAGCGGCTACGAGGTTTGGATAGATGAAAGCAAAGCGCTGTACGATTTCCTCAGGCAACTCTACATCATTGACCTTACCCAAGGCTCGAACCGTATTAATGGTCGTTTCATCCACATCAGCCTTATAATCCAAATCACCATAGAGAGAGCCATCATGAATCTCTACCTTTACCTGACATTGACGGTCGAGCAAGTCAAAGTTCGTCTCTCCTTCGAGTTCAATGATATTACGAAGTGGTGCACCCCCATCTAGATGACGAGCGAAGGCAATGAGTAGCCAATGCAAATAGGAATTACCAGCTTTGATTAGATCGGCACCTAATGCTTGAGTCTGCGTCAAGGCCGCATGTTTTATATGAGCGCCAACGCCCTTTTCCTTTTTAATTTCCTTGTTGATGTATCCGATCAAGAATAGCTTATCCCGTGCCCGTGTTAATGCAACGTAGAGGATACGCTGTTCTTCGGCTTTCATGGCATCCGATTTGATAGATTTACAATAGAGCCACGGCATAGATGGATAGGATACGCGAATGTCTGGATAATAGCCCTTTAATCCAATGCCGCCATTTTTATCGACTAATAACGGAGAATTAAAGTCCATGGTATTGAATTTCTTTTGTACACCAGAGAGGAATACAACAGGGAATTCAAGGCCCTTACTTTTGTGGATGGTCATAAGGCGCACTACGTCATCTGCTTCGGTAACTACATTGGCAACGGCCATATCTTGGTTGCTATCGCGTAAGCTTTCAACAAAGCGAAGGAATCTAAAGAGCCCGCGGAATCCGGAGGATTCAAATCCCTTAGCCCGTTCATAGAGGGCCATCACATTGGCGCGACGCACGAGGCCATTCGGCATGGCGCCTACGTAGTTCACGTAGTCCAATGTTTCGTAAATATCCCACAACAAATCAGCTACACCATGACGGCGAGATAATGTGCGCCAACGCTCGATATGAGCGATGAATTGGAGCAAACGTTCATCTTGAGCCTGTTCTGCATAGAGAGGCATAACAGACCATAAAGAGCCGTCCCCGGTAAGGCGCAATGCACCGAGTTCATTGGCATCAAGCCCTACAAGTCCTGAATGCAATACGGCAGCCATCGGCAAATCCTGCTCAGGATTGTCGATGATTTGTAACAAGGACAAGAGCAATTGGATTTCTTGCGCTTCAAAATAGCCATCTCGTTCATTAACAACGGCTGGAATACCGGCTTGGCGCATAGCTGCTACGGCCCGTGTACCCCAACCGGCAAGGGACCTACGCAATACGGCAAAGTCACGCCATTGAATTTGGCGGAACGAGCCATCCGCATTTTGCACCTGTTTCTTCGAGGCGTGTAATTCCTTGATTTTTTGGATGATAAAATCCAGTTCTCGCTCATTATTCTCCGGTTCATCGCCTGCGGTTTCGGAATCACCATCGGTTTCGTCAGAACGATTCGTATCGCTCGTATCCAAGAGATGTAATTCTACAGCGCCACCCACCCAATCGGATGGAGCCTCTTCTACGATACGGCCCGGTATGAGCGATTCTTTTTCACCATAATCAAGCTCCGCTGCCTCTTGGGTCATAATTTGGTAGAAAATAAAATTCGTAGTAGTCAAAATATTTTCGTGAGACCGGAAATTCTTTGCCAAATCAATGCGGCGCTCTACGGCGTCATTCATGAGCCCATACGTATTGTACTTGTTCATAAATAGCGAACTATCCGCCATGCGGAAACTATAAATCGCCTGTTTCACATCGCCTACGTAGAACCGATTATCTACGCGAGAAATGAGGTTGATAATGGTTTCTTGTACACCATTCGTATCTTGGTATTCGTCCACCATGATTTCTTTGAACGTATCCTGTAACTCAAGGGCCACTTCGGATGGTTTTGGATCATCTTCTGTGCCCGGTTCCACAAGGAGTGCCAAGCAGAGATGTTCCAAATCGCTAAAGTCCATGATGCCTTGCTCTTTTTTAGCCTCGTCATAGGCTTTGTGAAAGGCGATAGTCAATTCTACAAGGTTATGAATGAGCGGATATTGGTCTTTAAATTGCTGTTGCAGAACGGATTCATCAATATGGAATAGACCGTTTTTCATCCCCTTTAAGCTATCCTTGTTTTGAGAGCCTAGCGATTTAAATCCGTCTGCTAACGCACCATCGACTTCACCCTTTTCTAAGGCTTTGCCAAGGCTTGTAAAACTAGCTTTTGTAAAGGTATCCAAGTTACGGCATACGTCGACCATATCTGACCAAGTCTCAGCCCCTTTTAATTGTGCCAAAGCGGCTAATTGTTCTTGGTACACCTTGTCCCATTTCTTAGGCCCTACAGGGCTTTCAAGTAAAGGTTCCATCTGTTCGATACGGTCTGCAATGCGATTGATTTCGGCCTGTTGGTCATCCCACATAGCACGGCCCCATAAGGTATCCCGTAAATCCTGTTTTTGAGCAGCCTCGTACGGTTCTACGGCATGGCGCATCCATCCATCAGGATTCGATTGAGACATGGCAAATTCATAGAGGCTGAGCACCTTATCTTGTAATCCAGCGTCAGATTTATCATCGCTAAAGAAGTCGGACAAATCGAAGATGCCATACGCATTGTTTTCATAAGCCTCTTTCAACAGATTTTCTAACACCTCTTGTTTTAAGAGGGCCATTTCCGCTTCATTGCCGATGCGGGCCGTCGGAGGTATATCGAGTTTATAAAAATAGGAATGAATCACCCACTGACAGAAGGAATGCAATGTCGAAATATGCGCCGATGGCAATAGATTGAGCTGACGTTCTAAGCGCGCTTGTAACGCTTTATCATCGGTAGATTCCATAGCCTTGGCTAAGGCGACGCCAATACGAGCGCTCATTTCAGCGGCAGCGGCCTTCGTAAAGGTAACAACCATCAGTTCTTGTACGGATAAAGGGTTCTCCATATCTTTCAAACGCGTAATAATACGCTCTACAAGAACCGCTGTTTTACCAGAGCCAGCAGCGGCGGCGACGAGCAAGGTTTGAGCCCCTAAATTGCTATCCTTCGGGGACATGATGGCAGATTCCTGCTCCGGTGTCCATTTAACGCCCATTGTCGTCACCTCCTGTCATAGAACTATCGTTATTAGAACTTTCACCAATACTAGCGTTAGCCTGAGTTTGTCTAGATGAACCATTGAGAGCATCGCGCATTTTTTCAAGGGCATTCGCCTCATTTAAGACGCTTAAATAATTGTATTGATTGCGCTCGTTATCAAAGCGACACACGGTCTTGTAATCGCAATAGGAACAAGGAATGGCCTTATTCAACTGATATGGAGCAATGGGGAATTCACCCTTGCCGATGGAAGAGCCGGTATCAGCCATAATCGATTCCGTATAACGGCACATGATATCAAAATCACCGGAGGATTTAACAATTTTCATATCCCCAGAATGGATGGTCCCCTTCCCGGTAATACGAACGGGCACATAAGGGCCTTTGCTCTTATAGGTGAGCAAATTTTTATCCATCTTTTCCAACATGTCGATATCATCTGTAAAATACCCTTTATTATTAAGGGCCCCATTTGTATCCGCCAAGGCTTTGGCCTCTTCATAAGACACAGGCTCACCCGCTGGCGTTCGTGGATTTTTTACATATGTATACACCACAGCGGCCGGTGTCATCGGTTGATCATGGTATTTCTTATAAGCCGATTCTAATGCCAATAGATAGGTCATCAATTGTAATTTTAAACCGTAATAGATTTCCTGTGCATTAACCGATGTACTACCCGATTTATAGTCGATAACCATACCGTACGTATGACCATCACGATTATATTCATCAATACGGTCAATTTGCCCTACTAAACGTAAATAGCGATCATCTCCAAGGGATACCTTAATAGAGTCCCATCCATTGGGACGTCCAAAATCCTGTTCTAAATACATCGTATCAAAGGAGGACCGGCTAGACCAATCAACAAGGCGCGATACCGTTTTCTGTAATGTTCTTACAACGCGCTCTTCAATAGCCTTATCATAGGCTGTCTTTTCATCCTCATCATAACGGTTTTCTTCTAATATATCCGCTGCTACGCGAGCACATAATTCTTGTTGCGCCGTTTCGTCTAAATCACGCCATTGCTTATGCTCGGATAGTAATTGTGTTCCCAACCGCTCTAAATTGGCATGTAAAAAGGTACCAATTTCAGGGGCCCCAAAGGAACGAACCTTGCGAGGCTCTAATTTTAACCCATATTGAGCATAGAATTTAAACGGACATTGACGATATTTTTCAAGGCGCGTTACCGACCCAGACATATAACCCCGTTTGAGGAACAGACCATTTACTAACTCCGGTGCAATAACAGGTACATCATTATTATCTCGAATACCACGGCTCACGTCCTCTAAGCGTGGTCTGTAGGCCGCATCATAGCGAGCCCAGTTATAGAGGCCCCACCACAGTGGTGATACAGGTACGCCACTAAACAAAGCGCCCCACCGTTCAGATAATAGGGATAGACTTTGGTATGGACGCCATAAATATTCATCTTCTGTGCCGTCTTGAATGGTAAAAGGAACCTCTATAGGGGACGTACAGAAACCGAGGGATTGTAATCGTTTAATAACGAGGGAACTTTCAAGTCCTTCCCCTTCATCATTAGAGCCTGCATAGGATATGGTCAAATACTCTTCAGCCCGCGTCATCGCTAGATAGAGAAGAAAGTTTTCATTGAACGCCTTTGGCAAGGCCCCTTCCGCAAGGACGATGCCCGCTTCAGCCAATGCCTCCCGTTCTCTATCCTTGATTAAACCTTCATCGCCCATGTTTTGTGGGAATACGCCTTGATTAAGGCCCATCACATAGACCCGAGGCCACGATTGGCTGTACGCCCGTTCTATGGTGGTAATCACTACGTGATCGAGGGACGGCGGAATCATAGAATAATGGACATTGTCGAGGGCCTCTTCTAAGAGGGCTATCATTTCATCCAACGTCAATGTTTCCGTATCGGTGAGGACCATCATTTCATCGAGAAATCCGATAACCGCATTGTACATTTGCTCGTGACTGGCCTTGGATTCTAAATCGCCATCTCGCTCCGCCTCTAGTGACCATTCATAGAGTCGTTGAGGCACTTGTAATGCTTCGAGAACTGTGTAGATGTGTTTACACCATTCCGCTCCCGTATGCGCGTCGCTGGACGCGGCGAAATCAAACCAAGGTATCAAAATATCCATGATGGCCTGTCTCGATGCATTCACGCGCTCATGTCTCGGTGCATCCGGTTGTTCCTCGTCTGAAAGCCCCGTTACACGGCGCATATAGGACCAATTATCCCGTTCCCACTGTAGATGGTCGATACCGAATTCGAGTACATAGTTTTCCAATTCATCTACTGCTTCACGACTAAGAGGCGTCAAATCCGTTTTCAATAGACGGAACATGATGTCACGACTATAACTATGCTTAACGATACCGAGCAAATCCGTCATCAATTCCCCAAGCGGATGATTATTCATAGGACGTTGACGGTCTCCAAAGTGAGGTATCCCATAACGGGTAAATACCTTTTCCAACGTATCGCCATAGGTTTCGGATTCACGCAGCATAATACATATATCGCGGTAGCGTGCATTAGGATTGCTTTCAATATAAGAAAGGATATCACGAGCCACCCAATCCGCTTCGCGTTCTCGATTATAGGCGCTCACAAGCGGTATATGTTCATCCGTGGTATTGCGCTTACCATGAAAGAAATTTTCCTCTAAGGATTGCAACACGGGTGTCCCTTTATGCCCTGTAAAGTGTTGAAAGGACAATTTCTTTCCATATTCCTTATAAAGATTTTCTAAAATTTCAACAGAACGATTAAAGATGCCGTAATGCCCTGTATTAGCCAATATACGTTTAGGATCAGCCGGTAAATCAACGGTGATTACCGATTCTACAGCTAGGTCAAAAAGCATGTATAATAATTCAAAATGAACCGGTGTAAACCAGTGGAATCCATCGACAAAGACGTGGCAGTTTTCCATCAATGGCGACTGTGGCAATGCATGAACAAGGTCCATAATAGGGTCCCCATCAATTTGCCCATGAAGCTGCAATTCCTCTTCGTAGGCCGACATGCATAGTGCCAATTCCCGTAGTTTTTTCTGTAGCACCCCATTTGATACGCGGTCCGCACCAGATTCTAATTCATCAGGTCCAATGCGAAACGAGCGAAACTCGGAAAACAAACATTGCAAGACCGATGAAAACTCCGGCCGTTTAGCCGCTTGTGACAATAGACCTAACTCATTCCCTTTTCGTTTCATCACAAGGCTTAGCAACATGGTTCTCCCCAACTGAGATATACTCTGTTGCTGAGCCTTTACATTGCCTATCGATTGATACACCTGATAGGCGAGCCGTCCAAAGCCAACAACGCGGACCGTCGTAAAGCCGCCTTGAGGCATGAATTCCGCAAGTTCCCGTTCCACGCGATAAGTTGCTGGCTCTGGAACGAGCAAAATAATAGGGTCACCAGGACACTCGGTGATGACCTGCCGAATGCGTTCATATACGGCACAGGTCTTTCCTGATCCAGCGCGACCATAATACATGGTAATACTCATACTACCTCCCACAACGATGTTATATTTAGTAATTCTGCTTATATTTCATCATCCCTGAGACAAAATATATAGCATGGATAACTTATATGACATATAAATATATATACTATTGTACACCATGCAATATCAAAATTGCATTTGACAAATTCTCATTTTTACATTATTCTGTTTACAAAAATTAAAAAAGTTAAATTTGTTTATATTTTATTTACATATTGATACTCATCGTGTATAATGAAGTCTAGATGAAGTGTTATTTGTAAAAATGTGAGATTAGGAGTCTTTATTATGAATACAAAACGAATTGCAACGGTTTTCGCCGTATTAGCAGCAACAACAGTATCTTTCTCGGCTTTTGCCGCATCCATGGACGCTAATGCACGCGCTTATGAACGCGCTGCAGCAGAACAAGCTCAATATCAATATACACCTGCAAACAGTGCACCTGTTCAACAAGCGAGCTATGTAGCAACGCCTCCACGTCCTAACTATTCCCCATTGCCAGCTGTTCCTTATACAGCAGGTGATATGAGCCAACAAATGCCTGTATCTAAAGATTTAGGCGACCCTATCTTCGTGGCTCCACAAACAACAGCTGTAGGCATGCAAATCATGGATCCAATTCCAAACCCTAACGCACCACAACAACAAGCTGTAGATGCACCTGCTACACTTACTTTCAGCAAAAGTGGCAGCGGTTATGTATCCACATACAGAAATAACCAATTGAACGCATTTGACGTATTGTTGAACGGTCGTTCTTATACATTCGATTTACCAGCATATACAAATGGTTACCAAGTAAAAACTGCTAGTACATACAACCGTGCTGGTAATGGCATCGCCAATGTATTTACAACAAATGTAATTACAGAAGCAATCGTAAATAACACATCCTTGCGTGTTACTGTTAACATGACACAACCTACATCCGTAGCAGCATCTAAATTACGCGCTATGCAACAATCTGGCCAAGTAACATTAGGTGAAGTATCCACATTGTTTGCTTATAATGAAAGCTATGATGGCGTAAAACAAGCTGCTAACTATGATGTATACAACAATAATGGTCGTTTCATTGTTGTAAAATCCGGTGCCGTAACAGTACCAAATGGTGCACAACATCCATACGCAACAGCTATGTTCGCAATCACTGATGATACGGTAGCAGCTGTAACTGTTTCCGGTAACAGTGGTGAAACTTATGAACTTGTGAAAGGCACTGCTTACGCTATCGCAGCTTCTGCACACGCTGCAGCTGACAAAACATCCAAACAAAAATAATAGACCTCCAGTGTACGACTTATGTCGATCACTACATATAATGAAAAGAGCACATCCTACGGGAACGTGCTCTTTTCTACTATAATCGTGTAAATGTTTCCAATGCCTTATAGGCCATCAAGCGATAACCTCGTTCGTTAGGATGAACCTCACCGGCAAATACGATTTGACCGATTTGATCCGCTTCATGAAGAACGGTATAAAAATCAATTGTTTTTAAATTATGTTCTCTGGCATAGTCTTGTAAACGACGGTTCACATCCACCACCACATGATTAAGGCCATCCATTTCACTATCGATTTGTGTTTCAAGACCGATGATAACATGCCCTTTTTCACTAGCCATTGTAACAGCCTTAATGAGCTTATTATATACATAGTCACTATCGCGGTTTTGCAAAATATCATTTGTGCCACACATGATGCATATATAACGATCATCTTCATAGGACTTATCGATACACCAGGATTCTAAATAATTAATTAAACCTTGTACTGATAATCCATCAATACCGTGATTTTCCATATGATATGCGGGTAGTGCGGCACTACAGAGTTCAACCCAACCGTGACCAGGTCTCACATCATATCCACGGGTTATGCTATCTCCAAAACATATTATTTTCATGAAATCCTCCCTGTACATTAATTCATCTACATTGTAAAATATATATGTATAAAGTACAATATGTTACTCATTTTCATGTATTTTTAAGTACATTATGGTACACTTTTTTCACATGGAGAGGAGAATTATAATGAAATATTTTTTAGCTCTCGTGGGAACCCTATTGTGTACCTCGCAATCGGGATTTGCCATATCACAATACGAAATAGAGCAAAAGCCCACTCAATATCAGCTAGCCTATTCTAGCGATACCGAGCGTATGTATGTCGACCTTAGTTCGATTCATACGAAACAGACTGCTGCTAATTATAAAACCGTACAGGCTAGACTGTTGAGCTTGTACACAAAAAATAATGTAATCGCAGACTACGATACAAATTTTACATTTTACAGTCAACAGCCTAATGCACCGGTGACGATGACGGCATGGAAAATATCAAAGCCTACATTTTATGCAGAAAATGGGTACCCCATCGATACATTACCGCAGCAACGGTTAGCAAAGGATTACGGTCAACATGTGGCGGCGCCAAATAGCCCATCACAACGCATTGGGGAATTTGTCTATAATACGTCTAAAGAGATGGAAAAGATTACCTATACATACGATAATCCATATATTCCACCACAAGTATTCCCACCTATAGTTGATCAACAAACAAGGACCGTATTATTCGGTCTCATGCCTCCTACAGATGCTGTTATTTCTACGCCAATGGATCGTGTTATACCCGCACCGCCTGCACCTCCGACTAATATGCAACCAAGCTTACAACCAGGTCATGTAGGCGGACCTAACCCAGATAGCTTAGGTGACCGTGGGCGCTTCTCACCAAATTTAAATGCACTTCAAATGGGTAAATTCCAACCATCTAATCAAAATATTGCTCTTCCAGATCGACAAGGACCTCCTGGTCCTCAAGGTTTTAGAGATACCAAGAATCGTGATGGCCGGAATCTTAACGATAATGGTCATGGACGCGGTCGTGCTGACATGTCACCTAATAGTCCTAATCACGATAATCATCACAACGATGGTAATCGTGACAACGGCGGTCGTAATGGCAATGGTCGCGGAGATGGTGGCCATGGCGGTGGTCAAGGTCCTCATTAATTATTATTTACAAAAACATTTAGAAATACGAAAACCCTCATCGTTATTGATGAGGGTTTGTTTTATGGCTTTCACAAGGGAAATTTATTTTTTTAGTTTTACAAAGAACAAGGCAACGGCACCGATAACTGGTGCAATAGCAAGGGTCATCAATGCAGATTTATAGCTACCAGTTGCAGTTAGCATACTACCTAAAATCATAGGCGCCAACATAACGCCGATTTGATTGAATAAGTTTACAAAGCCTGCCGTAGTACCTCGCAAGTGAGGTTCTGCTGATTGTACAACGAGAGCATTCGTCAACGCACTGTGCATGAATGCGCCAATACCAAGAATTGGACCTGTAATAAAGAGCATATCTGGGTTTGTGGTGCTCGCAAAGAGTATTAAGGCCGGTCCAAATAAGAACATAACGAGTGCTGTTAAATGATTTTTCTTAATCGGCAAAATATCGGATAAAATACCGATGGTTGGCTTTGCAATAAGTGCAGCCAAGCCAAAAGCGGACATAACATGTCCTGCATAGATGGCATTAACACCTAGTTGTTTTACCATGTACAAGTTTGACCATTGAGCCACCGCCCATGTAGCACCGGTAGCGAAAAAGCCGGCAAACGCAAGGCAACGAATATTGCGATTTTTTAACACGTGAATCAAGTTTTCTTTTATGGATGGCTTTTCCCCTACAGGAACCGCTTCGACATGAGCCTCCGCTTCACGTTGAGCTAGGATTTCAGCACTTGGCTTACGAACTGTAAAGTAGCTAAGTATAAAGATAAGAACTGGCAACATAGCAGTTAAGAGGAATGCATTTTGCCAACCATAATTCGTTGCTACATAAGGGGCATATAAATTTACAGTCGCTACCCCAAGCGATGTACAAGACATGAAAATACCAACGGCTGCGCCACGTTGATTAGGACCAAAGTAATCCCCAATAGCACTCAAGCAAGAGGCTTGTACAGGACCGGATACGATACCTAATAAGAAACGCAACACCCATCCATAGGTATAATTATCAATGGTACTCATCAATGCGGTGATGACTGTCATAGCGAGTAAACTAACCAATATAGTATAACGATAACCGATTCTATCCGCTAAAATACCACCTGGCAATACCATGATGGCATAGCCCATGTAAAAGGCGGATAAATAGGTCGTCCCCATTTGTGGCGTAAAATTCAATGCTTCATTGACAATCGGCATCAATGACGCCCAAGATAGGCGCATAACAAAGCTAATCAAAAACGTTAGCCAAACGCTGACGAGAATTAAAATCTGAGTTCGCGAGAAACCAATTCTACTCATACGAGCTCCTTTCTATAGAAAAATAACATATAGAGCTATCATACTATAAATAGAAAGAGTTTTTCAAATTCTTTCTATTTATCATCATACAACAGAGTAATATATATGATAGAGTATGGAGAATTCCCTTTTACTACGTTTCTTGACAAATAAATTTATATCGCTTATCTTAAAATCATAAGTAGGATTATTGGCCTGACTACCTGTACCTTTATGTACAGCAGCAGCAATAATCCTACTTAAGTTATTTATAGGGTTATAGGACAAAAAAGCAGTACTACTAACGTTAAGGCACAGAGTGGCAATAGCCAAGCGGCCAGTCATACGTCTAGTAGTACTGCTTTTGATACTATAAGTATAAAATTGAATGGCGGAGAGGGTGGGATTCGAACCCACGGCCCCTTGCGGAGTCACTGGTTTTCAAGACCAGCTCCTTAAACCACTCGGACACCTCTCCATAATGGTATATTATAGCAGATTTGTATTGAAGTGTGCAACAATTGAATAGAGGTAACCTCAGATATCTCCCATGTAAAACTACTTATATTAGAGACAAAAAAGCTGGCCTAAAGCCAGCTTTCAGCATATCTATTATAGTTAGTATCTTAGAAAAGATCTTTTTTCCACATGCCAATAATGGCCACGATGGAACAGGCCACGGAGATGCCCACAACCTCGAAGAAACCATTTTCATCGTTTTGAAACGGCAATGGCACGTTGGTCCCCCACAAGCTAAAAATAATGGTCGGTACGGCCAAGGTAATCGTCAAGGCCGCCAACATTTTCATAACCATATTAAGGTTGTTTGAAATGATGGATGTAAAGGCGTTCATCATGTTCATCAAGATATTAGAATACATTTCAACCATTTCTATGGCCTGTTTATTCTCGATGATAACGTCCTCTAATAGATCCTCATCTTCCTCATACATCTTGAGAAGATGTTTATAGGAACTGTGACCACGCAAGCGCAATAAACGTTCCATAACGGTACCATTGGTACGCAAGGCGGACGTGAAGTATGTCATGGATTTCTGTAATTCCAACAATTGGAAGAAGTCCTTGTTCTTTGTAGTATGACGCAATTGGACTTCAATATCGTCGGTACGACGGTTGATTTGTTGCAAGTAACGCAAGAACATGGTCGCCGTGCGATACAAAATTTGGAACAAGAAACGGGTCTTTTTATACGTATAGAACGTAGAAATCTGATTAGAAATAAACGGATAGAGCACTTCAGATTCTTCTAAACAGATGGTAATAAAGAAATCTGGCGTCAAAAAGATACCAAGTGGCACCGTATCGTACATATCATTGCCGCGAACAACAGGAATGTTGATAACAACAAAGATATAATTGTCCTCTAACTCCACGTGAGAACGTTCTTCCATATCGAGGGCGGTCTTTAATACGTCTGTAGGAATTTCCGTCAGGATATTGATAAGGGATAACTCATCGGGGTCTGGGTTCACCAAATTTACCCATGAACCTTTTGTGGCATCTGATACCGTGTAATCGGCTACTAATTCTTCTTCTATGTGCTTGTACACCGTAATCATGTTATCCCTCCTTCCGAGCGAAAATACTGTATCTTATCTTTAAAATTATATACTATTTAGGTGTACTATTCAATTCTCTTGTGAAAGTTTTACATAGAAAAACTGCTCCTCATTGCCTAATACAATGTAGGAGCAGTTTATTATCTATCAGTATTATTTTCTACTCAAGATGCGGACAGAGTTTAAGATACAGAGGATGGATACGCCTGTATCGCCAAATACAGCCCACCACATGGATGCATAGCCTAAGATGCCAAGCAACATGATAAGGATTTTAACAGCAATGGCGAATACAACGTTTTGCCAAGCCACGCGCAATGTTGATTTGGACAAATCAAGAATATGTGCAATAGCTGTCAAAGATGGACGCATGAACACAACGTCGGCCGCTTCGATAGCCGCATCAGCGCCGCTACCCATCGCACCACCTACGTCAGCACCAGCAAGAACTGGCGCATCATTGATGCCATCGCCTACGAACATGGTAGGACCATATTCAGAGCGAATATCTTGAACAACGGACAATTTATCTTGAGGCAATAGTTGAGCACGTACTGCGCTTACACCCGTTTCTTTGGCGATATAGTTAGCGCTTGCTTCAGCATCACCCGTAAGCATAACAGTTTTAATATCTTGACGATTAAGATCAGCAATCGCTTCAGCAGAATCTGGACGAGCTTCATCGGCGATGATAATACGGCCAAGGTATGTATTACCTTCGGCTACAAGAACTTCTGTACCGTATTCAGCAGGTTCTGTTGGATAGCCTTGTACATCATAGCGTTCCATAAGGCGACGGTTACCAACAAGTACTTGTTGACCATCTGCCATACCTACCATGCCTTCGCCAGCTAATTCCTGAACGAAATCGGAAGGTTCCACTGTAAGGCCTTGATCTTTTGCTTCAGAAACAATGCTTGTTGCTATTGGATGTGTAGATACAGCTTCGATAGCTGCCGCCATGGATAATAATTGACCAGAACTTACATGGGAGCCTACAGTTTCTACGTTGTGAACTTTGAACTCACCAGATGTAATAGTACCTGTTTTATCAAGAGCTACTGCTTTCACATTAGCCAATGCTTCGATAACACGACCACCTTTAAGCAAGATGCCATGTTTGGATGCGTTACCAATACCGGAGAAGAATGCAAGTGGCACGCTTAGCACCAATGCACATGGACAAGAAATAACAAGGAATGTTAAGGCTGTATAAATCCATCTATGCCATTCGCCAGTAATGAGGGATGGAATAATCGCAACAGCAAGGGCAAGGGCTACTACGATTGGAGTATATACACGAGCAAAGCGTGTAATGAATTTATCGATTTTAGGTTTTGATGCAGCCGCATTTTCAACAGCATCAAGAATTTTAGTAACCATGGATTCTTCTAGAACCTTATCGACGCGCATCGTAATGCGGCCAGTTTCATTGATGCAGCCAGACATCAATTGTGTACCTGGTTCTGCGCGAACAGGTACTGGTTCGCCGGTTACAGGAGCCGTATTGACGCGAGTTTCACCTTCAAGAATCGTACCGTCTAGAGGAATCAAATCGCCAGGACGAACTTCAATAGTCCAGCCCACCTCAACCTTTTCAGGGGACATAACTACAATTTCGCCACCGCCGCATGTATCTATGACGCGCACCTCTTGAGGACGCATATCTACAGCATTCATGATTTCTGTACGGCTACGATCTGTTGCTTTTTCTTCAAAGAATTCACCGATACGGTAGAATAAAATAACACCAACCGCTTCAGGCAATGCATCGATAGCGATGGCACCTAATGTAGCGATGGACATCAAGAAGTTTTCATCAAATATTTCACCCTTTAAGATATTACGCGCGGCTGTACGCAATACAGGAAATGCAAGGAGTACATAAGCAACGTAGTAAATCGGAGTTTCAATAGATTCTGGCAATCCGATGGATGGAACAAAGGAAGTCAATGCATCATAGATCATAAATAATAGACCTACTACGATAACTGCAATTGTTACAGCGTCATTGTCCTGATTGTTTTCACGGTCATCATCCACAGCCGCTTTAGATTTACGTTCGTAATCAGCTACTGTTACGCCCTCTTCGATAGCATCACAGATGTCTTGAATGTCACGCTTAAGAGCCTCACGGTCCTCCCAAGACCCAGTTAATTTTAATTGATGTGTAGCAAGTGTAAAATTAGCTGTTTCTACCACATCCATTTTACGGATACGATCTTCGATTTTCGCTCCACAGTTCGGACAGTTTAAATCCTTTAGAAGTAATGTTTCTTCCATGATATCTCCTTTATCTATATTTGAAAGCACAGAAAGCTTTCATCCTATATGAATTAAAATAACATATGAATGTTCTTTCATATGTTATTTTATAGTGAAGGAGAATAAATGTCAATACCTATTGATATACTTATATAGGCCTCTGAATAAAACGCTCATATTCCAATATAAAATCTATTGTTGTACGTAGCATTATATGTTACTATATTAGTTGTAAAAAAATGGTGATGCATAAAGGTAATTTTAAAATGGGTCTATCAACAGCTGAAATAGAAAAAAAATATCATATAACTAGACAAACTCTCTATAATTGGATGAAAAAAGGATTACTCTCTAGACCTACGACAGGTAAAAACAACAAATTTGATTGGTTACCATCTGATGAGAAAAATATTCTTAACATTTTAACCGCAAAACAAATGCACAAAAGTCTTATCGAAAAAAGTGATAATGAATACTTACTAATCTCCAATCGCAGATATCTTGGCTCAAAGCAAAAATTGCTCCCATTTATTCTAAATATCGTAAAAAAGCACACTTCTAATGTAAAAATAGTTGCAGATATCTTCGGGGGGACTGGAGTCGTTGCACATGCCTTCTATACACAAGGAATGCAAATTATTATAAATGATATTTTACATTCTAACGTCATTTCATATGATACATGGTTCGGTAGTGATCCAGTTAACGAAAAGAAAATCAAAAAATATATTAAATATCTTAATCAATTATCTCCTACAAATGATAATTATGTCTCTATAAATTTTGGTGGGTTATATTTCTCCAATGAAAATGCAAGAAAAATCGGCCTCATCCGTGAAGAAATAGAAAACTTAAAAGTGTCGCCTCGTGAACGATCAATACTATTAACATCCTTATTGTATGCTATGGACAAAGTTGCTAACACTGTAGGTCACTATGATGCATATAGAAAAAAGATGGATTCATTTACTCCCATCTATTTAAAAGTACCTAAGATTAGCCACTATACAAACAATAATAAAATTTACAACATGGATGCTAATGAACTAGTAAAACAAATAACCCCCGACTTAATTTATATTGATACACCTTACAACTCTCGTCAATATAGCGATGCATATCATTTATTAGAGAACATTATAGATTGGAAGTTCCCCAAAGTTTATGGTGTAGCAAAAAAAATGGATCGTTCCCATATCAAATCTTCATATTCGACCCAAAAGGCTCCTGAAGCATTTGCCGACCTTATTTCAAAAATTAAGGCCAAATATATATTAGTATCCTATAACAATATGGCACAAAAAGGAAATGGTCGCTCTAATTCTAAAATATCAGAAACGGAAATTATTGATATCTTAAAATCTCGAGGCTCCGTCCAAATTTTCGAACAACCATTTCAAGCCTTCACTACCGGGAAAACGCATATTGATAATCACAAAGAGATTCTATACTTATGCACAGTAACTAAGTCTGGCAATTCAAATAAATTCACAAAATCCGCAATTAATTATACTGGTGGTAAAGCAAAATTATTAAATCAAATTCTCCCTTTATTTCCTAATGATATTCACGATTTTTATGATTTATTCGCTGGCGGAGCTAATGTTGCACTCAACGTAAAAAATAATGGTCGCCTATTTATTAATGATATCAACACTAATATTATCGAATTATATAAATTTCTATCTAAGTCTAATATATCCAATCTATTGACCAAAATCTCCAGATTACTAAATGATTATCAACTCTCAGAAACAGATAAATATGGATATTCATTTTATAACGCTAATTCATCTCAAGGATTAAAGGATGTAAACAAAAAGAACTATGAGAAACTAAGAAAAGACTTTAATAATCATACTTTTAAAAACGGGGATAAATGGATTGCATTTTATGTTCTTATAACTTTCGCCTTTAACAATCAAATTCGATTTAATAATATAGGACAATTTAATATGCCTGTCGGAAAACGTGATTTTAATATCAATATGAAAAATAAACTATGTCAGTTTATAGAAGCATTAAAGTCAAATGACATTGTATTTACTGCTTCTGATTTTAGAAAATACAAAAATCACTCATTTTCCTCAAACGACTTTGTTTATATTGATCCACCATATTTACTATCTACAGCCTCTTATAATGAAAATGGTGGTTGGTCAGAGAACGATGAGATAGATTTACTTAACTTCCTAACAGATTTAGATAATAGAAATATACGATTTGCATTATCTAACGTATTAGTCCATAAAGGCAAAACAAACCATCTACTAAAGAAATGGGCTAAACAATATAAAATTCACTACTTAAACCATAACTACAATAATTCTAATTACCAATCCACTGCTTCAAAACAATCTACAACCGAAGTCCTAATAACTAATTATTAATATTAAGGAATATAAAAAGCCGATGAAAATTTGATATGTCTCCTTTTTACTGGACAATCAGTAAAAAGGGGACATGTCAATTCATCGGTTTTTCTTAAGTTAAAAGATGTTTAATAATCGGAATTCTCCAATCATTTCTAATAACATCAATTTCCTCTTTATTAAATTTTTCTAGAACTTCCAATACAGTTTCACTAGAAATCTTTTTATCTAATAATTGTATTAATTCATCAGTAGTAAAACTAAAAATGTTTAGCCCTAAATATGTCCCCTCTATAAGAGTACCATTTAACTCGACATTTTTAATACTCCTAAAAATATTAATTACATTAGGATCTAATTCATTTGCAATAAAAATAGTTTGTACTTGTTTTGACTTGTGTTGTAAGGCAAAATTAACTGAATGCCTAATTACAGGTTCTAACTCGCCCCGTTTTTGAGTATTACTATCCATCAACGTTGCCTCGATTAATGTGGCATTACTATCAGTAACAACCTCAATATCACCCGCTCCACCTCCTTTATGAACTAACGGAAGTTTATTACCATCTAAAGATACACCAAACATCTTATATACTTTAAAATCTTTTTTATCTGATAAATAATACCAAGCAATAGTAAGTATATATTCATAAATAGTTGGAATCGTAGCTTCTTCAGTTACTAGCCTAGCAACTTGAGAGTCATCTCTATTCTTAATATAATTCAAAATATCAATAACTATATTAATTGGAAATCGTTTCTCAATAAACGTCCTATATTCACTTTCTCTTTGATTTTCTACAACTAAAGGGAGATTATCATCTAATTTATCTGTGCTAATACCTAAACAAGATCCAATATCTTCAAAAATTTTTTTAATTTCATCTTTAGATAGTGCTAAAATTCGAGTTAGTGCTATATTAGAAAACCAGGGACTTTCAAGATTAAGCTCATACTCTTCACGTGGAGAGACACCAATTAATTTAAATTTTTCGCCTAAGTTGTCTAATAATGGTTTTATAATATATCGGAAATTAAGGTTTACCAAATCATTTGAAAAGTTAATAATTCCTGTTATATTAAAGTATCTATAACACATATCTGAATACTCTCTAATTATATCCTCCGTTTTAGATAGTATAAACTGGTTATAAATATCTTCATAATTTCCAGACAATAATCCATTATCTTTATTATTATTCCAAAATGACTCTACAGTTTCTTTATTTCTACTAAAGTTAAATGGATTTTTCCCTAAGCCAAAAGCCTTTTTTATCTTATCGACTGTAGATAAACGCTTTAATCGTGAAAGAGATTCTACAGACCTATTAGCTAAAAAATCAAAGATAGAAAGTATAAACTTTTTATATTCTAAAGATATTTCACTACTTTTTCTATTCGGAAATGCTCTAATAAAATTCTCATCTGAATAATCCTCGTTTTCAAACATTTGTCGAACAAATAAACTATCGTCTTTATCTATAAAATCATTAAAAAAATTTTTCTTCCAATATGACTCAAACGTACTCCGTTCACTAACTACATCTTCATAAGATTCAAGAACTCGCTTTAATTTCTCCTGACTTATATTAGGCCGAATACTCTCCAAAATAGAAAAAAAATGCTTTTTATTTACATTTTCATATCGGCACAAAAACTTTAATGCAAATCTAAAACAATAAAAATATTTATCAGTTTCTGAATCATAGACCCGTAACTTCATATATTGTCTAAAATATAGTAGGTTATCTTGAGATAATCCTAAAAGTTCTTCTATAGAATCTGCCTTAAGATTCTCTTCTAAATAAACTTTCGCTACCTTAGAAACATTTCTTCTGTCATCAATTAATCCAGATTTAACTATAGCATTTGTTAGGGTTCTCCCTCTCTTATCTAAATCAGAACCTCTTAAATTTCGAGATAAGTTCTGAAATAAACCGGTTCCACTCTTCTCCTCTAAGCGCTGAACCTCACTAATAAACAATTTATAAAACTCAGCCTGAGCACTATTATTTCTCTCCCATTTAGGGATTCTATTAATGAAACCATTTAAAACCTTAAGAATTAATCGATTAACTTCTACAACTTCTTGAACACGAATAGAAGTATCTCCCATATTAAAAACACTTCCTGATTTAGCAAGTTTCATTTCGGCCCCCCCATATAACAAAGATGAAGTAGTATATACTTGTAATTATAACATATTTCGATATTGATATATTCTCATCTTAATAGGCCTATATAAAAATAATAGGATTACCCACTTAAAAAAATACCTCTATTGTTTTTATATCAGAAAAAGAAATATTTTTTCCTATAGATAAAATTTGTTGACTTTCACTAATCATATCTACCGGCCCTATGATTTCTACATACTTATGATTATCATAATAAACGACTCGCACCCAGTCTCCACAGCGTATGGCTTGCAATGTCTTATTTAATTCATCGATTTGATCCTCAGATAGCTCTACACGATTCTCCTTAGGCCGTGCTACGGCTGCCAGCAATGTTTCAAATCCCTTTAACGCCGCAAAAGGCATAAATTGTTTAGCCCGTTGCAAGCGCGACATCCGATGTTTCATGAATGTATACCTTCCCTCACGCAATACATCAATTCCTATTGTAAAATCTACTCTCCATTATGACCGCCTACCAATGTATTTCTAAACTGCATGGTCCCTTCTTCTTGCAAGCTAGATGCACGAAGGATAGCATTTTTACCAAAACGTCCTTTAATATTCAGCATGGTTTTCTGTATATGTTCCTCTTGCTCTGCTGTATCCGTTAATGCATTACTAAACAGGTCCATTTCAGTCGGTACAGCGGCCTTATTAACTAAATCTTCAAAGCTAACGGCAATGCGTCGTATCAACTCATGAGGCCGTTTATATTTATCAAACAAGGCTAGTACAGCTGGACATAACTCTTGAAATGAGTCCGTATAATGCGCTAAGGTTCTGGATCCACCAGTGGACTTTACATCCTCTGCCGCATAGCCGATGTGAACATGAATACATTTTGTAACCGCCTTAATCTGTAACAGTTCAAGAACTAAGGACTCTACCATTTCTCGCATGGGCAATCGCGCCTCATCAGCCGTATAATTGCGCAATAGAATTTGGCTTTGTGAAAGGGAATGTTTAGACGGTCTATAGGCGTGAATATCGGCAATAGTGCAGCTCTCACGACCCCACGCATGATCGATTAACAGCTCCGCGTTCACACCGAATTCCTTATACAGTTTATGTTCCGGTACTTGGGTGATGCCATGCAAATCAAAGGCACCAAATTTACGCAAACGATTGGCGATACCGCTGCCGACTTGCCAAATATCCGTAATCGGCTGATGATGCCAAATTTGCTCTTTAAAAAGGTTTTCATCAAGATACCCTATAAAATCCGGCGCATGCTTGGCCAGTATATCGAGGGCAATTTTAGCGAGGAATAAGTTAGTCCCAATGCCAACAGTAGCGTAAATATGAGTAGCGTCGAGCACCGCATCAAGCAGGAGTTGAGCCAACTGACGAGGCGTTTTCTTGTACAAATTCGTATATGGCGTGATGTCTATAAAGTATTCATCAATAGAATACACATGAATATCCTCAGGGGATATGTAATTTAGTAGCATCCCATAAATCTGCGCCGACGCCTGCATATACCGTTTCATATGAGGCTTTACCGTGATGTATTCAATATGTGAAGGAATCTGAAATAAGCGAGACCTGTTTTTAACGCCTAGCTTTTTAAGCGCTGGAGAGATAGCCAATGTAATCGCTCCCTTGCCACGCGAATTATCGGCCACCACCAACGGTGTTGTAAAGGGATCCACACCTAAATCGGCACATTCTACAGATGCGTAAAAGCTCTTTAAATCAATACACATATACATCCGATTTGTATCAGCTGAACCCATACCAACACCTCCTTAAAACGCTAATGTATCGACTTTCACAAAAATTAGTATTTCCATAATTTCTATCATTAGTATAACAAAAATACGCAATATTTTCAAACGTATGTTTGCTATTATATAGATAATTTTAACTATAAAAAAGGTATCTATCATTAGACATATTTCTAATAATAGATACCTTTGTGCTTTGAAATTCTTTGGTGTTACGTATATACAACACCGAGTTCATTCATTTATTGTTCTGGACCAACTTTTTCTTCGTCTACCGTATCTAAGAATCGTGTTAACTCGCCAATAAATAGAAGTTTTACACTCCCCACTGCACCATTACGGTGTTTACGGATAAGAACCTCTGCCTTATCACCCATTTCAGAGTTTTCATCGTAATATTTATCGCGATACAAGAAGATAACGATATCCGCATCTTGTTCAAGGGAACCAGATTCACGAAGGTCAGATAATACTGGACGCTTGTCTGGGCGGCTTTCAACACTACGAGACAACTGGGACAAAGCAATAACAGGCACATTAAATTCACGAGCAATCAGTTTTAGATTACGAGAGATTTCAGATACCTCTTGTTGTCGATTTTCACTGCCCTTACCGGAGCTACGGCCTTGCATAAGCTGAATATAATCGACGATAACAAGATCAAGGCCATGTTCTACCTTGAGGCGGCGTAACTTAGCGCGCATATCCTGCACCGTAAGTCCTGGCGTATCATCGATAAACAGGCTGGCTTGACTCATCTCATCCGCCGCAGCCATCACCTTTCCCCAATCATTAGGGTCCATGTCAGCCTTGCGCAACTTGTCTGATTCAATACCGGCCACGGAGGACAAAATACGTCCTACCAACTGTTCCTTGGACATTTCTAGGGAGAAGAATGCTACAGTCCGCTTAATCCCCATCGCTACATTTTGAGCAATGTTCAAGGTGAAAGCCGTCTTACCCATAGCAGGACGAGCCGCTACGAGAATAAGGTCCGACCGTTGTAACCCATTTAACTTGAAATCCAAATCTCTAAATCCAGTTGGTACACCTGTAATAGACCCCTTATGTTGTTGCAGTTTGTTCAGTCTATCAATATTCGTAAGGACTATATCCCTGATTGGTGAAAACGTCGATTCAGATTGTGTTTGACCACCTACATCAAGAACGAGTTGTTCCGCCTTATTCATAATAACGGTTGGTTCATCCTCACCAGCATAGGTCATACCGACAATCTTATTACCTGCATCAATGAGGCGGCGCATCTGTGCTTTTTCTACAATAATGCGCGCATGTTCTTCAATATTATAGCCTGTCGCTTCATTCGCAAGAGATGTAATATAAGCAATGCCACCTACGGTATCCAATTTTTTACGTCGTTCTAGTTCTTCACTTAACGTAATGAAATCTACCGTCTTGTTGCTTTTTACAAGATTTAAAATAGCATCATAAATGATCCGATGCGTATCACGATAAAAATCATCACGATCTACGATATTTGTTACCAGATCAACGGCTTCGCCAGATGATGAACCATCTGTTAACAATGCCCCTAATACGGCCTTTTCCGCGTCCTCATTATGCGGTGGTATGCGTACGTCCATGTTCTTCTCCCCTTAACTAGAATATGAGTATCTTCCCTATGAAAGCGTGCATCACGCCTCTTCTATGCACAAAAAGAATCACCACACTCTGTGAGCATGGTGATTCGAAGATTATTCAGCGACTACGTTAACCTTGATAGTGCTCGTAATTTCTGGATGTACACGAACCACTACATCATGAACACCTAATGTTTTCAACGGTTCTTTAATTTCGATTTTCTTTTTGTCGATATCTACCTTGTATTGAACTTTCGCTGCATCGGAAATATCTTTAGCAGTCACAGAACCGAATACGCGGCCTTCTTCACCCATGCGAACCTTAACAGTAACTTCAACCTTAGTCAATTGAGCTGCTAAGATTTTAGCTTCATCATTGGCAACAGCTTTATTGTGAGCGATGGATTCTTGCTTTTGTTTCGCATTATTTACGTTAGTTGCTGTACCTTCAAGACCAAGGCCTTTTTTAATCAATACATTACGACCATATGCGTCACTTACTTCAACGATTTCGCCTTTTTTACCAACTTTTTTAACATCTTCTAACAATACTACTTTCATTGTTATTCCTCCTCTTTTTCAGCGGAATGAAGGGCTTCTAGCGCTTTATCTAGAATAGCCGCCTTCGCTTCCTCTATCGTCATACCTTGTAGTTGGGCACCAGCCACTGTTCTGTGACCGCCACCACCCAAGGCTTCCATTACAACTTGTACATTTACCTTGCCTTTGGATCGAGCGCTGACGCCGATACCGCCATCATTGAGTGAGTAAAGTACAAAAGCTGCTTCAATATCTTCATTGCTGATGAGCATATCCGCACTCTGTGCGGCCAATGCCATCATATCCTTCATACCTGCTGGTGCCACAGAAATAGCAATCCCTTCGGTACGATTGGCTTCAAATACCATTTTAGCACGCAATTGGATAGAATCGAAGGTTTCAATAAATAATTCTTTTACCCGTTCAATATCCGCCCCTGCACGACGTAAGAACGCTGCCGCTTCGAAGGTACGTGCCCCAGTTTGTTGATTAAAGTTTTTCGTATCTAATACGATGCCCGCATAGATACCTGTGGCTTCCGCTTTTGAAAGCTTTACAGGAACGCCTGCATATTGAACTAGCTCTGTAACTAGCTCGCTTGTAGATGAGGCAGCAGGTTCTAAATACGTAAGCAATGGATTTTCGACAAAATCTGCAGCTCGACGATGATGATCGATAACAATGCGTCGTTCAGATACCTCGAGAGCCTCTGGAGCTGCTACCATTGGGGTTCTATGCGTATCACAAACGATAGCCAATGTATTCGCATCAGCCCACAATTTTGCTTCTGCAGGCGTTATGATATGAGTTTTCCAAAATTCGTCTTCCACAAGAACATGTACCATTTTATCGATGGCATTTGTTTCTTTTGAAAGTACTAATCGCACCTCTTTACCAAGAGTACGTGCAATTGATACGACGCCAATAGCACCGCCTAATGCATCATAGTCCTCACGTTGATGACCCATAACAAGGATTTTGTCAGAATCATTCATCAATTCATGAATGGCTTGACTAACCACACGAGCACGAACGCGCGTATTTTTTTCAACACCTGCTGTATTGCCTCCGAAGAAGCGGGTGCTTTCACCATCCATAATGCAAACCTGATCACCACCGCGCCCTAAGGCAATATCGAGGGCTGCGCGAGCACGTTCGGACACATCCTTAACAGAGCCTGTATTTTCGCCAATCCCGATACTAATCGTAGCAGGCACTTGACGAGGAGAAGGCAATTTACGGATACGTTCAAGCACACTAAAGCCGTTGTTTTCCATGTCTTGCAAAGCGCCCCGAGAAATGGCAAATGTGTACATATCATCTTGGAAGTTCCGAATGAAACCTTCGTGTTTATCGATTTCATCAACGACGATATTATTGATTTCCGCCCATAGATTTGTATATTCTCTATCGCTGAGGCCCTTCGTCAATTCTTCGATATTATCGATTTGAATCATGCCCCATACAGGCTGTTCTTCTTGCGCCTTAATACGTTCCTTTTCAATGGCTGTAATATCCTTAAAATACAAAGCCATAACTGCATGTTCCGTTAATTCATCATTAGGATCCGCATCAGGTCTTGTATCGCGAGGGTCGATGAACTTGTACACCACTTGGAAATAGCGGTCCCCGTATTGCTCTTTCAAGAACCCCGATTTGCCCCAAATCTTATCAATTCTAAATCCAGGAATCAAAGCGGACATTTTTTGCAATTTATTCCAGTCCACCGGAACCCAATCGGCAAACACACTATTATTCCATACCAATGTACCTTGCTTATTGACAAGTACAATAGCGGTCGGTAAGTTTTGTAATGCAAAGTTAGCCGCCTGCGTCACATTCTTCATCATAGCACCAAATTGTTCGCGTGCTAAGCGACGACGATTGTGGATGGTATTGTAATTAATCAAGTATACAGCAACCACCACGATGACTGACAATATGGCTAATAGCCAATTTAAATAAGCGATGATTAAGATTAATAGAACGATGACACCAATAATGGTCCATTCCATTGCTTCCCATCTTCGTTGAAAGGATTTCATAGTAACCTCCTTTCTATTAATAACCTCGTTGATTGAAACGAGATCGTAAATCTAAAAACATATCCATAACACCAAACGTTACTAGAGATATTGGCATCATGACATATAAAAGAGCTATAATAACAATTTTTAATACCCTTGATACACCATAACCTTCTAAAACGCCAAGCAAAGAAGCGATACCATTAAGGCCACAAGCAAAGGCGCCAAATAAAGCAATGTTCATACCAACAGTTGTAAGCAGCTCATTATTGATACCAACAAAGGATGAGCCATAAATAATAATAAGGCCTACAGCCAATACACCAGCCGCCCAAACAGGTATTTGCCAGGTTGAAATAGCAGGCAATGGTTGTACAGGATTATTAGTACGTTTTGCAATATATGCTGTAAACCGTGCCAAGATATAGGACGTAACAGCAAACGCACAAAACGCATAAGTAATAAGCATCCTTTTAATCTGTACTAAGCTCGCTTGTATTTGTTGTATATAAAGCTCTGTCTGTTCTGGTGGCAGCGATTGTTGTTTCACTGTGTCTATAAATGCATTTTGTACTTCATCACCAATATTTTGAATAGATGTCTGTAAATCAACAGACATAATAGACATTGATGCTAAGAGTGTAATAATAGTAGTCACTGCTAATGCTAGCGTAGGCACCAAGATTAATTTTAAAGGGGACCAACGTTTACGAAAACCGAGTCCAATAAAAATGCTTGGTACTGCATACATCAAGATTGTTCCTACAGCTGTCAATGGTCCCAATAAAATGGAAACAATGACAAAGGCTACTACAGCCGCAGAGCAGCTATAACGAACGCCCCACCTGATCCCTACTGTAGCAATCGCCGCAGGAGCTACGATAGTAGCTAACAGAGATAAAACAGGAAGACTAGCGCCTATAACGGTTAATACAACTACGATGGCTGCTAAAAACGCCGTTTCCACCATAGCTCTTGTATTTGTTTGTTTCATAATACTCCATTCAACACTAAAAGGATACTAGTTATCTTTTAATTATAGCAGTTTAATAAAGTAACTTCAAATACCCTATATAGTAGATAACTACAGCAACTACGCTACTTATGGTGTCTCAACATAATAAAGATATCCCCCTCAAGACTGTTCGCCATGTAATCACGGCATTCTGCTTGAGAGGGATATGTTATTTAGTGTACGTCTTGGATGATTGGTAAAATCATAGGTCTACGACGTGTTTTGTCATAGAAGAATTTACCCAATGCATCGCGAACGTTTTGTTTAATTGTAGTCCAGTCCTTGATACGTTGTGCTTCACAATCATCTAATACTTGATGAACGCGACGTTCTGCTTCAAGCATAAGTTCTTCCGCATCACGTACATATACGAAGCCACGAGATACGAGATCTGGGCCTGCAATGATGGTACCGGAAGCAGTATCCATGGCCATAACAACGATAACCATGCCTTCTTGTGCCAATTGTTGACGATCGCGAATAACGATATTACCAACATCGCCAACACCAAGGCCATCAACGAAGATAGCACCCGCTTGTACACGGCCACCTTTACGGCCACCGTCTTTATCAAATTCAAAGATTTGACCATTATCGCCGATGAGGACCTTCTTAGGGTCTACGCCCATAGCCACACCAAGTTCACCATGACGACGTAACATACGGTACTCACCATGAACCGGGATGAAGTATTCTGGACGCACAAGGTTGAGCATTGTTTTAAGCTCTTCTTGGCTCGCATGACCAGATACGTGGATGCCACGATCTTTGCCATATACAACATGACAACCTAGACGAAGTAAGTTATCGATAGTTCTACCAACAGCACCTTCATTGCCTGGAATTGGTGTAGCAGAAATAATAACAGTATCATTTGGTGCCAATTCTACAGTGCGGTGGTTGCTTGTAGCCATACGGGATAAGCCCGCCATCGGTTCACCTTGAGAGCCAGTTGTTAAAATCATGATTTGGTCATCTGTATAGTTGTGCATTACATCTACGTCGATAATCGTATTTGGTGGAATATTCAAATAACCGCGTTCTTGTGCGATTTCTGTAACATTTACCATGCTGCGACCCATAACGACAACCTTACGGTTGAACATAACCGCCGCATCGATTGCTTGTTGGATACGAGATACGTTAGATGCGAATGTAGCCAATACAACGCGGCCTTTTGCAGCACCTACAGCTTGTTTAATAGCAGGTCCAACGGAGCTTTCAGAACCAGTAAAACCAGGTTTTTCTACATTTGTAGAATCGGACATCAATGCTAGTACGCCCTTGTTGCCAAGTTCTGCGAATTTATGAATATCCATCAATTTGCCATCAACTGGTGTTTGGTCGATTTTAAAGTCCCCTGTATGGAGTACAGTACCGATAGGTGTATCGAAGTACACCGCAACGGAGTCAGGAATGGAATGATTAGTTTGGATAAAACCAACCTTCACTTGACCGATTTGCACTTCATCGCCTGCTGCAATCGTACGAAGGCATTTTGGAGATACTTTATGTTCTTTAAACTTACCTTCAATCAAGCCACAAACAAGATTTGTAGCATATACAGGGCAGTTAATTTCCTTCATAAGGTACGCTAAGGAACCGATATGGTCCTCGTGACCATGGGTAATAACGACTGCTTTCACGCGGTCCTTATTCTCAATGATATAGCTCATATCAGGAATAACGATATCTACGCCAAGCATATCTTCACTAGGGAACGCAAGACCTGCATCAAGAACGATGATTTCATCCTCGTATTGAAAAATGGTCATATTTTTACCGATTTCGCCAAGGCCACCAAGAGGGATAATTTGAAATTTACCCTTATTGGAGCCCGCTGGTTGACGACCAATTAAATCGGATTGAACCTCTTGGTTGCGAGTCATCGGACGGTTGTTAGTGCGCGTACGACGGTTATTAGTATTTTCATTACGATTATTATCATTCGTATTACGTGTACGCGTATTACGTGTATTTCTTGTATTACGAGTATTCTCGCCATTTCGTTCAGTACGATGTGTATTTTCACCGCTTCGAGTTGTACGGTTTTGACGAGGTTGGCGAGGTTTACGTTCTGTACCTTGTTGTTCGCCTTGCTCTGCTGGACGTTGACGACGTGTATTCGTTCTTGTATGTGTCGTACGTCGTTGACGGCCTTCGCCATTTTGACTAGCTTCGCCTGTATGACGGCGTTCACCAGTGCGACGACCTTCTGTATTGCGGTGTTCTCCCACAGATCGACGTGTGTTGGTACGACGGCGCGTTGGTTTTTGCTCACCTTGAGCAGACGGAGCCGTCTCTACTGCAGTCACTTGTGCAGTATGTTGATTATCTGTTGTATTCACAGTTCCTCCTAAAATTTTATTCATTAATTTGTTTAACATATATTTTCACCTATCATTAAAATTTGATCTTTACAGAGGAACGGACAAACGAAAAAGGCGCTATCCAGCAGCGTCTTTCAAATGGGCGCAAAAATAGCGCAACTCAATTGTTACCGTTCAAGTCCTTTTGTCCATTCGCCTCGTGCAAATGAGTATAGTGTACCATTAAACGCGTCAGCCGCGACGTTACGTTCTCTTCGTTACCGTTTAATGTTCATTATAATCCGATCGTTCTGATGAAAGCCTCGCTTTCATACGTTACTATTATTGTAACATAAAAATAGCGTTAACAAAAGAGGACCCTTATGTTGACGCTATTCCATTAATCCTGTACGAATTTGAGCTGATAATCGCACAAAATCTAACCGTGTTTATACATCATATTTAGTTATCATCATCAGGCAAATGTTTGTAAAAGCCTTCAATATACCAAGCGCCATTTTCTTCAATAAGAGAAATATATCGCTTCATCGGTTTAGCCTCTACCATGCCTTCGCCAACCTTTGTAGTTTGTAAGTCTGCTTCAAATACAATACGTTTTAAACTACCTGAACGACTCAGCCGTGCCACATCCAAGGTAACCATATCCACTTTTGTACCTTGCTGCATAGCTATGAGCCATTTTTGTTTTTCTACTGGATTGGCCCTAACTCGGTTCATCACATACGTGAAAGCCTTATCATAGTCCTTATTATTTACCGCATCAAAATAGCCTTGTACTGATGCACGAGCGGCCTCTTCACTGCCTTCGCCAACAATGGCATTTGTAAACCACCCTGAAGGGAACACTTCATTTTCCGGTCCCATAGTTCGTAAAGAAAATCCAAATATACATACTATACTTACAAGCACAACAATTAAAACTCTCGTTGTTAACGAACTACTCGAAGGGGATACTTTCATAATAGAAGCTAGCCGTTTATCTATGACGATATGCTGCAATGCACCACCATATTGATTGTCCTGTGGCTGCCCCTTTTGACATAACAAGGCAAGCAAAATCAAGGGCCCTACAAAGGGGATGAGGAACAGCAACAAGCTCATACTGCCTCGTCCCGTATCATGAAGTCGGCGCACACATAACGACCCTAACGGAAGCAAGGATACTAAACATAGTATAGCCGTTAAGAACCCACCTAAACCGATTAAATACGGTCCCGTTTGAAATATAGCGGTTATAGCATAGAAAAAAGCGAGCAAACCAACCATACATACATGCCACAGCAATAGAAATTGTAAAAATTCCCTCCGCGAAGCGCGACCATCCGTATCCATGAACTTATTCATCACATAGAGATATGTATCCTTATAGCTAAGCTGATAATGGGATAAAGGATAAATTACATCACCTTCAGGTGCAATGCGCTCCACCTCTGTAGCCATCGTATACTGCCCACATGTAGGGCAAAACATAGCCGCCTCATCGCAATAATGACGGCAAGCATCACAATAACGTTTCATAAGTATCTCTCCAAAAACTCTCAAATGTTTACTATTTTAAGCATGTATCTACAGCCTCCGCAAAGCCCTGACGATATAGATTAGCACCACCGTTTGCAGGGTGGCGCAACCCAATGGCAGAAAGGCCAAATTTCCCCATTGTATCTGCAGATTTTTGTCCTACTGCGAGCACAAGAGGTTTTACGCCACCTAATTCTATATGTAAATCTAACAAGCGTTTTGTATATTCCCAACCTAATTGTTGCTCTTTATCCGTAGGCGTGCGGTTCGTCAATGGATTTCCATCCTTATGAGGATGGAAGGGGAATATATTCCACAACAACGTATCATATGGATCTATCCCCTTTTCAACGATAGCACTCCACACCACAGTGTCAGTAGGTTCGTTAAAACCGTCCTTCTGCTGTGTTCCTTTTAATAAAGAGCTAGTAGGCGAACTAGTGCGTTCCAACCGAATCGGCGTTACATCCTTCGCACGAATGGTTTTGTGCTTATCTAATAGCATTCTTTCACAAGTAATAGCAATGCCACTAAAACGTCCGCCTTGATATCCTACTGCCTCAGCCACTACAAATACCTTAGCTCGACCTAAGCGCGGTAATAAATAAGCTACTAAATTATCTCGACGCACTTGGGCCGCATCAAAACCATCTGTAACAATCTCTAAATCAGGATTTACCTCACCCCAAGGATTATGGACGAGACCACCTTGATACTGAGCGAGCCAGTCTACAAAACCGTGCACCTTCGCCACGCGCTCCGCATCAAAGGTTGCTATATATTCATCAAAAGACAAGGTATTCTCTAACTCAAATAAAGACATACAGCCTCCAATTTAAATTTTATAGGTAATAAATAATATATATCTACTATACATGATAATGACACAAATTGCATAAGAAATATATATACATTATTTTAGAATTTTGTCCATTATAAAACACCCAAGAGTATAAACTTTTGGGTGTTTCTTTTAAGGTGTATATAACTAAATATAGAACTCGATTTTGTCTTCTTTTGCCAATTGGAATTGTTCAAAGATATGGTTTCGAATATTAACAAAGGATGCCGATGTGCGGTCGGTTCTATCGATGATATTTACAGGGATGATAGTTTGTACACGTCCCGGGTTTGCCGCTAGTACCACAACGCGGTCTGCTAGGACTACGGCTTCTTCAATATCGTGAGTAACAAATACAACAGTTTTGCCTTCTTCGCGGCAGATGCGAGAGATTTCATCTTGTAAGTTAATACGTGTTAATGCATCGAGGGCGCCTAATGGTTCGTCCATGAAGATAATATCTGGATCTACCGCTAGTGCACGAGCGATGGATACACGTTGTTGCATGCCCCCAGATAACTCTGCTGGATAACGATTGCGAGCATGATCGAGGCCTACCATCTTAACGTATTTGTCGATGATAGCGGGGCGCTCTTCTTTAGGCACCTTTTTACTTTCAAGGCCAAGCTCAATATTGCTTTCCACCGTACGCCACGGCAACAAGCCATAGTTTTGAAATACCGTTACATATCTGAGTTGAGGCGCTTTTACCTCTTCACCATCGATAGTGATTGAACCAGATGTAACGAGCTCAAAGCCCGCCATAGCGTTTAATAGCGTACTTTTACCGGAACCAGAAGGGCCTAAGAGGCAAATAAACTCGCCCTTTTCAATATCTAGATTAATATCTTCAAGAATGGTGAGTGGTTCCCCATCTTTCATAAATTCCTTGTGTGCATTGCGCACCGAAATGTAACCCATGAGGCCACCTCCTATTTCTCAATCCCCCAACGTTTGTAAATCCATTTTTCGATGAGGGATACGCCCCAATCGAGTAAAAGCCCAACGAAACCGATGGTCAAAATGGCTACCATCAAAAGATCGTTACGCAAGTTATTTCTCATATCGATAATGAGGAAGCCAAGGCCTGTTTGGGAGCCTACCATTTCCCCTGTTACAAGGAAGATCCACGCCGTACCGAGAGCGATGTGAAGACCGGATGCTATCCCAGGGAATACAGCGGGCAACACGATTTTAAATAATAGTTCTGGCTGTTTAATACCAAAGTTGCGCGCTACCTTGATGTACACAGGGTCAATATTTTGAATAGCAGATACGGTGGACAATAGCACAGGGAAGAATGCTGCGATAAAGATGATAACGATAGCTGGTGCTTGACCGATACCGAAGAATAGAACAATGAACGGCAACCACGCCACAGGAGAAATCGGTCGAATGACTTGAACGATTGGATTGATGTAGTTCCAAATCCCCTTGTACCAACCCAAGATAAGACCGAAGAATACACCGGCTACAACGGAAATAAGATAGCCGATAAAGAAGCGTACTAAACTATCTGCAATATCCTTAAATAGAACGCCATCTCCGATGAGTTCCCCAAAGCCGATCAACACCTTATACGGAGTTGGCAATAGCGCTTCATTAAAACCGCCGAGGCGAACGATTAGCTCCCAAATTAGCCACGCTGCGATAAATGAACCTGGCACATATGTATATTTCTTCATGGTCCCCCTCCTATGGTAACAATGATGTATCTACAAACTCTGAATAGGTCGGCACTTTTTTGATTAAATCAATATGTGTCATGTGATGCACAAGTGCATTATAACGGTCCTCTGTAAGGGCTAAATCTTTAAACCCAATCACTTTGAGGGAACGTTCAATAACTGGGTCATTAAACTTCATGTACTTTAAGGAAATCTCCTCTTGTGCCTTTGGATGCTCGTCTAAATATGTACCTGCATCGAGATAGGCTTTTGTGAAAGCTTTTGCCAAGTCATGATGTTCATCGACGAATTGACCATTAAACACAAGAGCACAGCAAATATTATCATGCCAGAGATGGTCAGGATCTTCAAAGACCTTCCCAGTTCCCATTTCAAGGGCTAGAGAGCCAAATGGTTCGGCTACACTATACCCAGCAATTTGTCCTACCGATAGAGCAGAAGGCATTTCTGGAGGGCTCATTTCTACGATTTGTACATCTTTTTCAGAAAGACCCGCTTGTTCAAGCATGAGGTCTACGAGAATTTTTTGAGTAGATTGTTTATGAGGGATAGCAAAGGATTTGCCTTTTAAGTCTTGAACGGAGTTAATATCCTTATTAACGATAATAATATTACCCTCAGTATGACCAAGTGCAGCAGCACGGACATCAATGCCTTGTTCACGAGCCTTTACACCAAGTTCAACGAGTACCGATGCAGCATCTACCTTACCTGTATTTAATGCATCCATCAACTCTGGCCAAGATCCATATTTAACAAGCTCTACATGAACAGGACCATCTGCTGTTTCTAATTCTTTTGTAGCGAATACCGGCAATGCATGGGTAATTGGTAAATAGGCTACGCGTACAGTCTTTAATTCTTGAGCCGTCTTTGGTTTATGGTGTTCATGATAACCATAGGCTATGCAGCCAATAACCAAGAGGATCACTCCGATGATTAGATACCATGTCTTCTTCATAACTTCCCCTCTTTCTACCTCACAACAAGGGGGCGATTTTGACACATGCCATTTCCGCACTTTTCTAAAACCTAGATGAAATAAGGTTTCAAAACACCTCGTTCTAAAAATTATATAACCCACTATACCAATATGTTTTTAATATGTCAACAATACATATAACTATAATAGGTTTTATTTCTAAAAAAATATAAATAGTAATTAGGACATAATATATACATTAATTATTTTGATTATATACACAAAAAAGCATCAACCGCATTGAGCGGTTGATGCTACTTTCACAAACACGATTAACAATATATTATTCTTCAATATAAGCTTGTCGTTTATTCAAAATATAAATCTCAGAGCTACCAGCCTCGCTGTACTCACCAACATATGGTGCAATACTAGACTGTTTAAAATGGTTAATTTCGCCTTTTGGAACGATGACCATGATTTGCTTACCTTCAGCCAAACGCTTGATAAACTCGTCCTCCGTCACTTGTTCCATAAGGTATTTCTTATCCCATTCAGCACTACGATGTTTTAATTTATCCTTATCATCCCAACGACTGCTGTCCCCCTTAATACGAACCACCTCATGTCCAGTATAATATACGAGAGATGTGCTGTATCCATTGTAATAATACACATCACCATTATACTTATCTACAACAGGGATAAGATTGATAGAACTACGTTGTTTAACAAGAGGTACCAAACCCTCGAGTACTACAATCGATGAAATGAGCATGGTACCGATCACGACAATGCTCAGCAAACGATACCGTTGGCGAGTCCACCAGAACCATAACAGACCTAATATGGATACGCCTGCCAAAACATAGAGCAATCCATAATAGCCCCAAGGTGCAAAGAAAGACGCCCCTACATAAGCGATCCATAACAATAGTGTGGGACCGACTACAATCCATGGGACATAACGAGGCCGACCCGGACGCAGAGCTTTCATAGCCCCTAATGTACCAAGAATACTGAAAGGTACAAGACTAATAAATGTATATAGAGGATACTTAGTAGCCATCAAGGAATAGAATAGAACAGTACCCACGCCCCAACACATGCAATACACGTACCACTTATGGTGCTGTTTAAAGCCCGTTATCATGCCATAAATAACAGCGCCCGTCCATGGTAAAGAAGCGCCGAGGAAAATAGCGATATAGTACCACCACACATTATCTTCCGGGTGTTCAGACTGAGTCGCACGTGTTACATTGTTAAGGCCTAAGAATCCATCCAAAAAGGCTTGTCCATGGGCGCTATACATATAAACATACCACGGCATAGCGACGACAAGAAAGGCTAAAATCCCCTTCCAGTCAAAGAGGCGTAATAACATTTGTTTCGAACGGCAAAGCGCAACATAAACGAGCAAAATAAGGCCAGGTAAAACAAGTGCCACGGGCCCCTTTGTCAAAACACCTAATCCGGAAAATACATATGCTACAATCATGGCCGTACTAGAATTTTCATTCAAGCCTTTGTACGCATACATCATAACCATCAAGGTCGTATATAACAGTACCATGTCGGTTATAACACCATGGGCAACAGCCCAGAACATAAGAGATGTACCAAGGATAGAGGAACCTACTAGGCCAGCGAGCCAACGTCGACTAAAGGTCCGTAAAGCTTGAAACATGGCAGCCACTGACAAGGCACCAAATATAGCACTTGGCAAACGAACTACCCAATCAGCAATACCAAAGATTTTAAAAGCTAATGCGATCAGCCAATAAATCATAATCGGCTTGTCATACCAATATGTCCCATAAATCTGTGGCGATAACCAATTGCCAGACAACACCATTTCCTTAGCAGTTAACGCATAATTCGATTCTACTGGATCGGTTACAGGTAGTATATTATTAGCTACCATAAAAAATACCAGCCAAACAACAAACAACACAGGCGTCAAACGAGACAATTTCATTGTGACCTCCTTATGATTTACGGCGATTCTTATAGTATTTAAATCCGAGCACTGCAGCCACAATAGCAAAGATGACAATCACAACTAGCAAAAATTCATGATTATACTGAATAAGATCTTTCCAGTTTTCCCCAAGTACTTTTCCTAAATATACGAGTAAAATCGTCCAAGGAATAGTACCGAGTACAGTCCAAACGATAAAGTGCCACAATGGATAGCGCGCCATGCCAGCCGGGAAGGAGATAAATGTACGAACACCAGGTAAAAGACGGCCAAAGAATATAGCTACTCCACCATATTTATTAAACATCTTTTCAGCGAGTTCAAATTTATGCTCATTAAAGAATACATATTTACCGTATTTCAATAACAACGGACGACCACCATATTCCCCCATCCAATATGACAAAATGGATCCAATGATACCAGCCAATGTACCTACGACCATTGTCGTATGCAAATCAAATATACCTTGAGAAATTAAATACCCTGCAAATCCAAGCACAATTTCACTAGGAATCGGTATATTCGCATTCTCTAGAACCATCGCAATAAACATGGCTGCATAGCCATACGTTTCCATAAACGAAATAATATATTCCACTTGTTATACCTCGTCATAACTCCCCTATACCGGATTTATGATTTTTAATGCTAACTAATGCTGGTAAAAATATCACCATGTATACAATCTATTTTACCATAATAAAATGACCCTCACCATACGGGAGGGCCATTCGGGGCATCCTTAGCATTCTGTTTTTGCAAGAATCAGCTAGTCATACACAGTTATTCAGTTTTTAGTCCTTGTATAAAATCAAATGATTTTACGGCTGCTTCTGTGTCTACAAAATGGAATGGTTCCAACAGGCGACAGAATTTAAATAGATAGTCACGCTTGTGTAACACTTCTTTCACATGACGGACGGTTTCACTGGCACAACGTGCAGAACTATAGCCGTTCATCGCTGCATATAGATAAGTATTAGGCAAATCACCTTCGCGGATAAAACTATGAATAAAGATAAGTAAATCCCATCCAGCAGGCGTGAATTCTGGCCAGCGGCGTGCGTTTTCCCAATCGAGGAGCATCACGCTATCCGCATCTGGATCATATACGATATCACGCAACGCAGGACGACCATGAGCGATACCGTAATCGTGGAGCATGCCGAGAGCTTTACCAAAAGCATAAAAAATATGAACAGCCATATCTTCTAGGGAACTATCTTCTGGATGCTCCTGCGGCAAATGACCATAGTAGGTCAAATTCTTACCATAATTCGGTGTCACGAAATAATTTTCTCGAAAGCCTACAATTTCCGGAGCTAATGGTAATTGTGTACGCACAAAGTTCATCATATAAAACTCATGGTCAAAGGATGCACGAGGGGATGGTTTGATCCATGATGACCGGTTATTACCTACAGCGCGTTTTACAAAATACTCATTACCTTGAAAGGTGACTGGGAATACGCGCCCCAAATCTTCGTTATTCAATTTATGGTCTATATATTCTAATAAGGCTTCGTTCATGAGACCTCCTAATGTCATCAATGCTTACCTATTTATTATATAATAAACACCATATATGTATCAAATAAAGACCCCCTAGCCAAGGCCAGGGGGTCTTTACGGTAATTATGATAATAGGTTTAATTTAGGTTTTATAAGCCAACTGAGGCACTCTAAATTAAAACGAATTAACCTACAAATTTTGTCACTGCTGCAGTATCAGTTAAGTGACGTTTAGGCATGCCCATTTCTTCAGGAGTGATGCCAAGAGCAAGACCTACTAATTGGGACATGTGCAAGATTGGCATATCTTTACCACCGCCAACAACTTCTTTTGCTTCTTTTTGGAACATATCAAGTTGCATTTGGCAAAGTGGGCAAGGAGTTACTACGCAATCTGCGCCTTCTGTAGCTGCATCTTTGTTGATGGAGCCAGTCATTTGCATTACGGAATCGTGTGCAGGGTATACAGCATGGAAACCGCAGCAATCAAGTTTACGGGAGAAGTCGATTGGTGTAGCACCGATAGCGGAGATCAAATCTGCTAAGGATGTAGGCATTTGATAGTCTTCGAAGCCCATTTCAGTTTGAGGACGAAGAATATGGCAACCATAGTATTCAGCTACACGTAAACCTGTTAAAGGTTTAACAACTTTTTCTTTCAATTTATCCAAACCGTAATCGCGGATCAATACCCATAAGAAATGAGTGATATCAGTTGTACCGCGGTATTGTTTACCGATTTGAGCTAATTTTTTGTTCACTTCTTCTTTTTCTTTTTCGTTATTGTCTAATTCGTTTTTAGCTTCACGAAGCATCAAAGTACAAGTGTTACATACAGTTAAAAGGTTCAAACCTTTTTCTTCTGCCAATGCAATGTTACGTGCATTTGTAGCTAATGTAATTTCTGGAGCGATATCTTGAACGTGGGATGCGCCGCAGCAAGTCCAACCGTCAAGTTCTTCTAGTTCAATGCCGAGTTTTTTAGCTACTGCAACAGTTGCCATGTAATCTTCTTTGGCAGCGCTTTCAAGAACGCAACCTGGGAAAAATGCGTATTTCATTATTTGCTTACCTCCTCAGCTGCTTTCATAAGTCTGCGAACACCATCAATACCATTAACTGGTTTTTGAGGTACTACAAGTTCGAAAGGATTAATTTTGCTGTGTTTCCACAAACGTAATGCATAGAATGCTTGTTTAGCGGAATCTACAACACCGTCAGATTTCAAGCTCATAGAAACTTCTTTCAAGCGACCAGTTTTGTAAAGGTCTTCTTTGAAAGCAACTGCATGGCGAACGCCTTTGTTGTTTGTAAGGCCAGCTTTTGTAGCTTCTTTACGCATGTTGGAAATATCTTGAGCAGGTTTTAAGTGTTTAGGACAACGGGAGATACAGTTCATGCAGTGAACGCATTTCCAAAGACCATTGTCATAAGCAGGTTGAATGTGAGCCATAGGTGCATCATCACGGCTATCCAATACGAAACGGTTAGCTTTAGTGAATACATATGGTTCCAAGAAATCGTCTTGACGTGCAGTCAATTTGTTACATTCAGATGCGCAGCAACCGCAAAGGATACATTCTGTACCAGCAACGAATTTTTTGAAATCAGCTGGAGTTTGACGAACGATTTTGTCGCCTTCGTTGAATTCTGCTTTAAGGAAAATCCAAGGAGCAACTGTTTTCAAACGATCAACTTTAGATTCCCAATCAACAACTAAGTCGCGGATTACACGGAAGTTACCGATAGGAGCGATAGTTAATTCATCTGTACCATAACGTTCTGTCAATTCATCAATTTTAGATTCACAACCAAGCATTGCTTCGCCATTTACGCGAATGGAGCAAGCGCCACAAACTGCGGAACGACAAGCTGCCAAGAATGTTAATGTTGGATCTTGAGTATCTTTAATTTTTTGAAGGCCCCAAAGAATTGTACGGTCAGGTTCGTAATCGAATTTGAAAGTTTGTACAAACGCGCGACCTTGTTGGTAACGGTGGATATGATAGGTGATTTGTCTCATCTTAGTACTTCCTTTCTTGTGGTTCGTATTTAGTGAACACTACGTCGCGTTCAGTTAATTCGTATTGACCGTCTGCGCCTAATTTGATCAAAGAATGTTTTAAATATCTTTCATCATTACGTTTTGGATGGTCTTCACGAATATGAGCGCCACGGGATTCACGACGGTGTAAAGCGCCCATTGCAATAGCTTTTGCTACTGTTAACATAGAACCGATTTCACAATAGTTTACGAATGCCATGTTGTAAGTACGTTCAGGGTCACCTACATAACAAGTTTTGTAATCTTCGATCAATTGATCGATTTCTTTTAATGCTTCAGTAATACCATCTTCATTACGGAAGATACCTACTTTATTCCACATTGCATCAGCCAATGCATCGCGGATTTCTACAACTGGGCGACCGCCTTCACGAGTTGTTACTTCAGTGAATTTAGCTTCCCAAGCTTTTGCAGCTGCAGCTAATTCTGCATCTACGTTAGGTTGTTCATGTGTTTCAGCATAGTCAGCTGCACCAGCACCGGATACTTTACCGAATACTACGCCGTCTGCCAAGGAGTTACCACCTAAGCGGTTAGCACCATGGATGGAGATACAAGAAGCTTCGCCAGAAGCGAACAAACCAGGCAATTCACATGCACAAGTTTTGTAGTCTACTACGTCGATACCGCCCATTGTATAGTGACATGTAGGACGAATAGGTACTGGTTGAGTCAATGGATCGCAGTGTTCGAAGCACATTGCCAAGTCACGGATACCATGAAGTTTTTCGAGAATAACTTCAGGTCCTAAGTGACGAAGGTCAGCTACTACATATGCGTTAAGACCAGAACCGAAACCACGACCTGCAGCGATTTCATCTTCGATTGCTTTCGCTACAACGTCACGGGATGCCAATTCCATTTTATTTGGCGCATATTTTTTCATGAAACGTTCGCCTTCAGAGTTAAGAAGGTAACCACCTTCACCACGAACCGCTTCGGACATCAAGATACCAGTACGACCAAGACCAGTTGGATGGAATTGGATCATTTCCATATCTTTCAAGCCGTTACCAGCACGGAAAGCTGCTGCCATGCCATCGCCTGTGGAAAGGAATGGGTTTGTAGTACGAGTCCAGAAAATACGACCTGCACCACCAGTGGACAAGATGACAGCTTTCGCTTTAATTTGTTCTACGCGACCTTCTTTCATGTTCCAAACTACAGCGCCACCAACATGACCGTCTGCAGATTTAACAAGATCTAAAAGGTACCATTCTTGTAAGAAGTGTACGCCTTCTTTCAAGCATTGTTCGTAAGTTGTGTGCAAAATAACGTGACCAGTTTTATCCGCAGAGTAGCAAGTACGTGGATAGGATTGACCACCGAAGTTACGTTGCGCAATTTTATTTTCTTGAGTACGAGAGAAAGGAGCACCCATGTGGTCCATTTCAAGTACGCCTTCTGGACAACGAGAGCAGAAGAATTCAATTGCATCTTGGTCGCCAAGATAGTCAGAACCTTTTACTGTGTCGAAAGTATGTGTTTCGATTGTGTCTTCAGCTGCTACGTTATTCAAACAAGCATTTACACCGCCTTGCGCCATTGCTGTTGCAGAGCGAGTTGGGAAAATTTTAGTAATAAGTGCTACAGTTAAGCCTTTACGACGACCAACTTCAAGAGCCGCGCGTTGACCAGCGCCACCGCTACCTACTACTAGAACATCAAACTGTTCCATAATGACCTCCTCATAACTACCTATAAAAAGAAAATTTCTTAGACTATCTAGATTCAAAAACCTTATAAAAATTTTTGATAACCTAATCATTTTTCCTTAAAGAGAAAACCTCACACATGTGCGATTTCTCTTATAGCTTTACATATAATTATAGAGAGCATTTCACCGTATGTCTAAACCTTATTATGCATAATTAATTTCGATGATTTTAATTGATACTCTATATCATTTCACATTTTTGTAGATGAATCTTGAACATTCTGATTATATTAAATGGAAATTCTATTTATTTTTATGTATATCATTTATATTGATTCGGTTCCGAATTTTTTACTTTATAGATAACCATATGAGACCAATAAATACTATGTTTTACCGACTATACCACCCCAATAAGGTCATTTATTGTTATCAAAATTTTTAAATTCCTACTAAAAATACACGGAATTTAAACGGCTTATATATATTAAAACCTCTCGATTTTAGTATACTTTTCACTTTTGATAACTATTATCATAAGTTTTTATTGTGATTTTCCTTACATCTTTCAAAATCAGTAAAATCGCTCTTATCTATGCATAAATAGCAATCTTCGATATACTTCATTTTATGAAATCTAATTACGCTAGGCAAAACTTATATAGGGGTGCTTACATGCTATATATAATATGAATATATAGGGTTTTACCATTTATTACATTCATTTTTCACTCATTCCGTTTGTATAAGGTATGATAATAGATAAATTAGTTATATAATATAACTTAAATATGTTAATATTAATTTAATTACTAATGTGTTGCAGCTTTCACAAAATGGGATCTGATTAGTAATTAAGTTGTATTAAGAGAGAGTTATATAATTTAATCATACATAAGGAGAACAAACATATGAAGATTTTACTTGTAGAAGACGAAGAAATGCTGAATGGTATTACGGCCAAATATTTGCGTGCTGAAAATATGACTGTCGATACATGTTTCAACGGTCAACAAGCTATCGATTATGTAAATACATCTAGTTATGATGTCATCGTTATGGATATCATGATGCCTGTATTGGATGGCATTAGCGCATTGGCTCAAATGCGTAACGAAGGTAATACAACACCTGTTTTATTATTAACGGCGAAGGATTCCTTACAAGATAAGGTTACAGGTCTCAATACAGGGGCCGATGATTACCTTGTGAAACCTTTTGATCTTGAAGAATTAACAGCTCGTATCTATGCGTTAGCACGTCGTAACGCACGTCATGCCCAAAATGATATCAAGGTTGGTCCTTTGACAATCAACGTTCCGCAACGTACGGTAAAGCGCGATGGCGAAGCGATTACATTGACAGCTAAAGAATTTGATTTATTGTATTATTTAGCAAGCAACGAAAATATCGTTTTGTCCCGTCAACAAATTCTAGATCATGTTTGGGAATACGATTATGAAAGCTACTCTAATCTAATTGATGTATATATTAAGGATTTACGCAAAAAGATTGACACGGATGAAAATGTGAAATTGATTCAAACCGTTCGTGGAGTAGGATATGTCCTCAAAACAGAAAACTAAGGAACAGGGTCATGACCTTAATTCTATGTCCGGTGCATTTAAGCACCTGTGGAATCGCATACCACTAACCTTTAAAATCATGTTGTGGTATACGTTGTTTCTGATTACCCTTCTAATTTCCATGTCCATTTTCTACTATAACTATATGGGCACGGCACGCAGCACGGAAATCAGAGATCGATTACAACAACAAACGCTCATCATGTCTACGGACATTCGCAAGTTTAAGCCTTATGAAGATGGCACATTCTATCTCGTTTACACACAAGATGGATTAATTACGAAAGGCTATTTACCGGATGGATTCCCAAATCAATCGAATTTATCGCTTGGACAGGTTGGTGAAATCGAAGCTAATGGTATGACATTTTACTATTACGATGTTCCTATCAACGCACCGAATTACCGAGGTTTCTTACGGGCTATTACGAGCCAAAAGATTACGGATAAAAACGGCGATATCCTATACGCCTTATTGCTTGTCAATTTGGTGGCGTTGCTCATCTCTTCTATCGGTGGTTATCTATTCATAAAACAAGGCCTAAAACCGTTGCGTAAACTGACGCACACAGCAAAGGTTATCGGCAAAAACAACGACTTGAGTCGTCGTATTGAATTGCCGGAAATCGCGAAGGATGAGGTCTATGAGTTGACGACCACATTCAACCGCATGCTATCCGGCCTCGAAGATTCATCCAATCGGGAAAAGCAATTCAGTTCTGACGTATCTCATGAATTGCGTACACCGATTGCCGTTATCCAAGCTGAAAGTGAGTACGCCATCAAATATGCGCGAACACCAGAGGAAATGCAAGAAGGCTTGACCCATATTTTAGAGCAAGCAAAATTCATGTCATCCCTCGTAGCGCAATTATTGGATGTAGCACGGTTAGAAAATAACTATGAAATGAATGTAGCCCCTGTGGATGTAAGTACCATGTTAAGAAACATGATACATGATTACACTCGACTTTGTGCGGAAAAGCATATCACCATCAATGCTGATATTGATAGTGATTTAATCATTACGGGCCACGAAGTATCCTTGCGTCGTGCCGTAACGAATCTTATCGACAATGCTATTAAATTCACAAAGTCGACCATCAATATCACGGCCAAGCGCAATAATCTATATTTGATTATTGAGGTTACCGATAACGGGATTGGCATCGAGGCAGATAATCTATCACAAATTTTCAACCGTATGTATCAAACAGAGCAATCACGAAATAAAAAGTCTAATCACGGTATAGGCTTAGGCCTCTATTTCGTAGACAAGGTTGTTCATTTACATCACGGTACAATCACGGCAAAGAGTGAGCTAGGTGTATTTACTACCTTCTCTATTACCCTTCCTCTATCGGAAGCATTAATAGAATAATGTAATACGTTGTACATAAAAACACCCCTCTATATGACAAGTCTCAACTACGAGAAGTATTCGTCATATAGACGGGTGTTTTATTTTCGTATATGTAAATACTGTAATTTACATGTAAACTAGACAAGGTATTTAACCGAGTAAAGCTAATAATGGTACATAGACGTACTCAAGAAAACTCCATACCACAAGGCCAGCTACGGCACCTACAACGGCACCATTAATACGAATCCAGCTGAGGTCATCCTCTACCTTAGACTCGATAAAGTAGATAAATTTATCGGTGCTAAGTCCGCCTAATACTTGGCGTATGATGGTTTCGATGAGATCATACCCTTGTTCTAGCACATACCGTGCAATATCGTGGAGGGTAGTTTCAATGCGATTGCGAAGATCTTCAGATTGACCATATACATTCCAAAGTTCAAGGGCGATATTCACAAGAACTTGAGCTGGCGTTTCGCCATTTTCATCGCCTTCAACAAGCAACTCCTCAACGTATGGACATAAATGGTTCTCGATGATAGATTCCCAATCTTGTTCGCGTATCCAACGTTCCCAAGCCTCATCGAGAGCATCGCAGACCACATGATTTTCCTCTATGTGGCGAATCGGCTCTACCCACTGACGAAGCCATGCTGTCCGCTCAGGGCTATTAGGGCGTTTCCAGTTTTCCAACATAGCATACGCCTCTGTTACAATGGCTTCTGCCATCTCACGATAATTAACAACATCAGTGGCCTCGGACAAGGAAATCAAGAAATCAGAAAGGAAGCCCTTTCGTTTTTTCTTATGTGCTTCCTCTGCAACTACGGCCGTAAGCCAGGTGACCATAGCAGGATGGTTAATACGCTCTTGAATCACATTCAAGACCTGTACAACCATGCCTTCATAGCGATTGTGTTCACATAAATCGAGCAAGACATGCTTTAACACAGGTACGAGGGAATGTTTTTCTAACAATGCACGAATGCGCTTAGCCCCCCACTGTGCCCATTCCTCAGTTGTTTGAGATTTCCATAACAAATGTAACCCCTGATGAATGACAAGGCGTGCGGCCCGCTGTCCCTCCGGAGATAGTAGGAATTTTTCAAATAAAGGTACGAATTGTACCTTGCCTAATAGCACTTGGCAACGATCTCGCGTTAACATCTTCGTTTCCACCAGCTTAATTACACCATTGATCAGGCGTTCCTTATTGCGAGGAATCAAAGCCGTATGATACGGAAATCCTAAAGGTTTACGGAATAATGCAGTCACGGCAAACCAGTCCGCCACACTACCGATAAGAGCAGACTGTACTGCCCAATAGAGCGGCTGGTACCAGCTTTCATCATCAAAGAAAAACTGGCCTACAAAAACAAAACAGTAGAGCACGACCATTAAGCCAAAGATCCCATTGGCTCGCTGTTTCAAGGTAAGCGATTTAATATATCGTATCATCCGATCACCCCCTTAATGAGGAGGGTAACGCCGTAGAACAGCCCGCCGAGGACGGCCCCCACAAGTGAGCCATTGATACGAACCATTTGTAAATCATAATACATTTTACCGCGTATAATGTGCGTAATCTCGTCCGGTGAATAACGAGATAGTTCTTCGCCCACCACACGATCGATAAGAGGGTTCAATTTTTGTAGCCATGGAATGCTACGCAACAAGAAGAATCGTTCAAACGGCGCTTGTTTCTCAGGATTTAGAAGTATTTCACTGCCGAGCACGTTAAATCGTTCGAGCACAATATCCATGAGGCGCACCCAATCGAGCGTATCCCCATCGATGAGCTTGCCTTCCCATTCTTCGAGGACCATTTTAACCCATTGGTCCTTATGTTCTTCGATGAAAGCCTGCCATTCCTCATTAGTTTCCAAATTATTGAAAAATCTGATGGCCTGCCCCCATATATAGCGTCCCAATGGCGAATCGATATCTTCGTTGTCTTGTAAAAACTGAACTGCTTTTTTCTGTACCGTATCAACTAATCGTTCAGGTGAAAGCCCATCACCACCAAAGGCAATGGCTAGTTCACGCATGAATGAATCCTTAGTATAGGTTTTCATAATGTCTAGCATGACGCGATACAAATATGGATACACCTGATTTGACGCGATAACACGCTGACAAGTTCGATTAAAATAAAGCCAAAACACGCTAGCCGTATGGCGTTCCAGCATGCAACGACCGAATAGAATAACGAGAGGTGTGGCCTTCCAATTGGATACCCCTTTATAAACAGCCTTATTAATCTCCTTACGCATCGGCTCAATATCCATATGGGATAATACCTGATTGCCAACGCCGTATAAGAGTTCTCTCATCTGTTTTTGCCCTACATCACTCATGCCATATTCGATGATACGCACCATAACGCGTTCTCGTTTGATGGCATAGTACATTTGTGGCACCCGAAGTAATTCTTCGCTGAGCATGGTCCGGCCAATCTGTATTAACCGTTCTTTACTACGCGGCAAGATAGCCGTTTTGAAAGGAATACCTAAAGGCTTTGTAAAGAGCGCTGTCACTGCATACCAATCCGCCAAACCGCCAATCATCGCGGCCCCCGAAACATGCATGATAAACGCCCACAGTGCATCGTGCCTATGAGGGTATGAAATTAAAAATATGATAGCCATGACAACCAACAGGGTGGTTGCCACTGGTTTAGTTTTCATCATCACTTGATCCTAACTTACTCAATTACGTATATAGACTCTCCCCATACAACGTAGTGACCACATAGGTCACGAACTTTCACGAACTACAAACTGTGAAAGTATATTTAGAATGTGCATTCATCGCCATCTTTTTGAGGCTCCCATACAGGAACATCGCCAAAGAGAGCTTTAAAATACACGGATGGCGTCCATAGTGGACCATTTAGATGCATAGGAATAAACGCCTTTTTCACCTGTACGCGACGTAAGAATTCAATAGCACCCCATTCCATGGCATCTTCTAAACGATTATCTACAGGGAACATCGCCACATCTACGGATAGACCTTCTAGTTCCTTAAATTCACGCCAAGCCATGCGTTTTGCATCCGCATTATTCTCCGGCGTATCACCAAGCCAATGCCACCAGTTAAGGTCACCCGCATGGAATATGGAGTCAGAGTCGATATTTGCAGTATCCATTTTTACATAGAAAGAACCACCTTCGTCGGTGCTACCGTACATATGAATCCCTACATCATCGAGATTTGCATCTTGGCCAGGTCGCATGGTAATACATTTTCTTACCTTACCTTCTAATGGCACATCTTGATGGCAAATATAACGCGTTTGAGGACCATCAAACTCCGTAATAGACGGATTAAAATGATCTGCATGACTGTGACTAATAAAAAACCACAACTCACGGCCACGCTTTGCCAACTGCCAAACAATATTGTTTGGATCCTTATAATAATCAAACACATAGCAGCGCTTGCCATCATCTACGAGGAAGCCACTGTGTGCGAGAAATGTTACATCTAACATCGTTATCAATACCTCTATACTACTGAGAATTTATATCATTCGTATTCTTTATTATACCATATTTTTCTATATACGTTTGTGTAAAGGAAGGCCCTATTTCCAAAAAGCCTCCACCGGCCGGGTCTGTCCCTACGGGACAGGGCCAAAGTCGTTTTTTGAAAACAGGGCCTTCCTACACTCAGTACATTAGAGACATTTATGTATAATGAAGAATACGAATTGATTTTAGGGAGAAGGGATAAGAAATGCCGCTGGCATTTCTTAAATGCGGCCAGCGGCTTTCATGTAGTCAATGTATTGGTTCCCCCATGTTTCAAGGGATGCTAAAACGGTTTTAAATCCGGCACCTACTTCGGTAAGGCTATACTCTACCTTAGGCGGAATAGTGCCGTATACTTCACGATGAACTAAACCGTCATCTTCCATTTGGCGAAGAGCTCTAGTAAGAGTGGCTTGCGTAATTGGATGTAACCGACGTTCTAATTCACGGAAGCGCACAGGACCTTCAGATAATTCGTGCATGATCAATAAAGACCATTTACCAGCTAATAACTTTTGACTCGTAGCAAAGGGACATCTGCCAACTAAGTCATGAACATTTACGAGTTGCTCTGCCATTATATTTCTCCTTTTCTATGTGTATAACGTTGTTCAAATCATATCACAAATTTATTGTATTGCAAGTATTTTATAGTATCTTTTTTTAGGGTACAAAACTTTTTGAAAAATTTTTATCCAGTAAATATCATAATTCTATTACTTTTGATAGTACATATCCTGAATAATTCTACTATTCAAAATAATGACACCTCTATATAATGAGGTCATCAGGTGAACTCAAATTCACTAATCATATGTTAGAGAAGTGACAAATAATTAATTCTAAACGACTTTGCCTAGACCGTAGACCGTCAAGGCAGTGGAGGCTTAGAATTGATTGTTTGGCACTTTATATAAAAGGAGAAAGCACATGAACATTTTAGTAATCGGTGCAAATGGTAACGCAGGTCGTCGTATTGTAGAGAAAGCCCTCAAAGCAGGTCATCAAGTAACAGGCCTTGTCCGCCGCGAAGGTGCCATTGAAGGTATTCCAACCATCGTAAAAGATGCGTTACAACTAACAAAACAAGAACTAACTCAATTTGATGTAGTCGTAAATGCTACAAGCGCTTTCACACCAGATACGTATCACTTACCAGCAGATTTGACATTATTGCTTGTAAAAGCATTAGCTAACACAAATACGCGCCTCATCGCTATAGGTGGTGCAGGCAGTCTCTATGTAGACGAAGATCACACAGTTCAACTAAATGATACACCAGAGTTTCCTCCAGAATTCCTAGTTCGTTCCAAAACTCATGCTAAATCTGACGATATCTTGCGTAAATTCAGCAATGTAGACTGGACAATGTTTACCCCACCACCAATCTTAGATGCAGAAGGTCCAGAATCTAATGATTATATATTAGGTAATGAAAATGTTATCGTAAACAAAGAAGGTAAACCTTATCTTTCCTATGCTACATTTGCACAAATCCTAGTAGATGAAATTAACAACCACAAGTTTGGTCGTCAACGCTTCACCGCAGTGCAAAACTAGCGCAACTCTCTCTGCAGTAGATTTAAAGTTATAAAACAGCCTCTATGGGCATGCCTTCACCAGTAAGGAATCCATAGAGGCTATTATTTATATATTAAGTTTATACCTAAATAAGTTGATTTACATCGTAATTAAATTTAGCTGTTGTTTCAGCAGCAGTCTTTTGCCATTCTGTAGGTGCTGTACCATCCTTATCAAGGAAGAATCCAGAGTCGAGGTAGCGAATAATGATATAGTTGGAATCCTTTTGATCAAAACCGTTACCACGAGTGAAATCGATGCCATGGCCGGTATTGCGTGTTACGATAGCTTCTAATAGTGGCAACGTAATCGCATTCAACGTAATTTTCATATCACATTTGTCAAAAATCTTTTTAAAGAAGGAACTAGGTTTTTCTTCTTTATATACTAATAGTTTACTAATTGTACCATTAGAGGCACATATTACACGACGAATTTCATTAATAGGAATATCTACCTTACCATTCGAGATAACACCGTTTTTAATGGTAATTTCTCGTTTACCCATGTAGGAGTAATCCAATGGCAATTGAAGAGTGTCTAAATTTGCTGGAAATTCCGCCGTCAATTTATGACGAGCAAAGGCGGCAATAATCGCTTTTGTTTCACGAATATTGTGGCCAGTATTATAATCTGTACGGTCAGTATCTAAATCTTGGTCTTTAATATTTTTCCAATTATGGTCTCTGAACGTAATTGTATAATTACTATTTGAGTTCAAATAGCTTGTAAGATATAGCTCATTTACGTCATCGAAATCAATGTCAGTTACTACTTGTCCATTCGCATCTTTGCAGAGTACACCATTATAACTAATTGTTAAGGTACGATTTTTGTCTTCAAAAGTAACAGGATGTGTATCAAATACTGAAATCATAATTCTCTCCTTTTTATGGTCTCGAATATAACTACATTTGTATGTTGATTAAATCAAATGTTCTTAATGTAATAATACACCTTTCCTATCTATTTATACAAATTCCATATTTACATCTTACGGCATCTCAAACAAAACAGAGTTCTCTAAGAATATATGCTCATGAAGGCCTTCTTCTAAAGCTTTCATTATTTTAAACACATACACATAGGTAGCACAGCCATCTGCTGGTGCAGTGTAATGATTAGTCAATGCACTTAAGGATTCTAGGAGCACACCTGCGGCTTCGTGTTCAGCACGGAGTTCATCAAAATCTACAGGTTTACCTGCTTTAAATTCTGGAAAATCTACATGTTCTTCATGACGAAAATGAGGCACGAGGGCTGATTTCAATTGAAGGAAGGTTTGATAGATTTCTGTCAACTCTGCTCCATGATGGTCATAGTGTACATTGAGGAGCTTTTCCAAGCCTTGATCAATTTCATCAATCATATCCAATTGTTCTCGATGATAGTTGTGAACGATGTAATCAATTAATTGCTCTTTGGAATAGCTAAGTACCTCTGCGCGTGAGGACTTCTGTGCTCGCTGAACAGTATTCAACATAGCGATGTATTCATCTACATCTTTACCTTTAGCCTCGATAGCTTCTGCCAAGGGATGTCCACCACCACAGCAAAAATCGATACCATCCTTCGCCAACACGTCCATTAACTCTGGATTGACTTTAACTGCATCAGCAACAGTCATAGATTTATTGATAGTATTTACACTCATAAGATATACCTCCAATGATGTAACTCCAATACGTTCAAATTATAGCTATACTATAAGACAATTTGTAAATCCTGTCTGTCGCAGTGGCTACAAATTTGAGAATATCCATCAACTAATATAAAGACTGCGGGATAAAGAATCTACAAACCTATTAATACACAAAAAAGCTGGCTCATAGAGCCAGCTTTCAGCATATCAAAACATATACAACATATGTTTATATATGAAGTTATGCAGCTATTAGATGCTTTCAACAGCAGCGATAGCAGCAACGTCTACAACGTCTTGAGCGGAGCAGCCACGGGAAAGGTCATGAACTGGTTTAGCCAAACCTTGAATCAATGGGCCAAGAGCGTCAGCGCCGGAGAAGCGTTGTACCAATTTGTAGCCAATGTTAGCAGCTTGAAGATCAGGGAAAATCAAGATGTTAGCTTTACCAGCTACGTTGGAACCAGGAGCTTTCTTTTCTGCTACGGAAGGAACGATGGAAGCGTCCAATTGTAATTCGCCGTCGAATTTGAAGTCAACGTTGCGTTCTTTCAAGATGTTAACAGCTTCAACCACTTTGTCTACTTCTGGAGTGGAAGCGGAACCTTTTGTGGAGAAGGACAACATGGATACGCGAGGGTCAGCCATACCAACAACTTTGCGAGCTTTTTCTACAGTGGATTCTGCGATATCAGCTAATTGTTCGCTAGTTGGGTTAGGCAATACGCCGCAGTCGGAGAATACGAGCATACCGTCGTCGCCATATTCTTTTTTGCTTGTGAACATGAACATGGAAGAAGATACAGTTTTAAGACCTGGTTTTGTACCAACAACTTGTAATGCAGCGCGCAATACGTTTGCAGTTGGGCAACCGGAACCAGCAACCATACCATCTACTGCGCCAAGACGAACGAGCATAGCGCCGAAGAATAAGCAGTCACCTTTCATAGTTGCGTCAGCTTTTTCAGGAGTCATACCTTTTTTAGCGCGCAATTCTACGAATGTATCAACCATTTCTTGGTAACGATCGTAGTTAGCTGGATCGATGATTTCAGCACCTTCTACGGATACGCCAACAGCTTTAGCAGCTTCTGCGATTTCTGCAGGGTTACCAACGAGTACAGGTGTTACGAAACCTTCTTTCAAAATGATTTCAGTTGCTTTCAATACGCGTTCATCTTTGTATTCTGGCAACACGATTTTTTTACCTAATGGTTTTACTTGGTCTTTTAATTTTTGAATTAAATCCACGATTTTTGCCTCCTTAACATTGGCTTATGCCATATCAATACTATTATTATAGCAATTTAATAGCTCTCTAACAACCATTCTAAAACATTTCGTTGTTGAATTCCGTCATAATTTGCATTTTTATTTAATTCATCCAATGTAAGTAAAAACTTTGGATATTGGTCTTGTACAGCCTTAAGAGGTGCAAGCTCACGATGTAGCGTATTAGGATCTAACACAGTTTCGCTTACCTGATAGTATTCTGTAACACCCGCTTTTTGTGCAACAAAGTCAATTTCACCCTTAGCTAATTGACCTACATATACAGTATATCCACGACGAATGAGTTCAAGAAAAACGATATTCTCCAAAATATGTCCTGTATCACGACTCGCATTGCCAACTAATAGATTACGTAATGTTACATCCACACAGTAGTACTTTGCATTTATACGCAATAATTCTTTACCGCGTACATCATAACGATTGACCTTATATAGCAACAAGCTATCTTGCAAGCCTTGTAAATATCGCTCTACCGTTTTATTATCTATTTTTCTACCGGCGCTAACGAGCGAATTTGCAATCTTATTGGGTGAAAGCAAGCTACCTATGTTAGACATAATATATCTTACAATATCTTGTAAGATTGTAACATCACTAATCTTCAATCGAGCCACAACATCATGTAATAATAAGGTATTGTATAGGCCTCGTAGATATTCTTGTATATCAAAATCTTCGCCCCCTAATTGTTGCGTATAAGGGAATGAGCTTTCACGAAGATAGGACTCATAGGCAGGAATTAGAGAGTACTGATTACCATCGTATCTGCTATGGTAAAACTCACTAAAGGATAGTGGTAACATCTGAATTTCCACATACCGTCCAGTCAGTAATGTAGCGATATCGGATGACATAAAGTATGCATTGGATCCCGTAATATATAAATCTGTATTTTCTTTTACAAACAAGCTATCTACGACGCGATGAAACTGATCAACGTGCTGAATTTCATCAAGGAAAATATAATTCATTTCATCAGGCTGCATACGCTCTAAAATATATTGATACAGCGCATGATACTCTCGTAAATGCTCATATTCTAGTTCTTCAAAATTAATGGATATTATCTGTTCAGGTTTAACGCCTTCCGATAACAGCTCATCCTTAAATAGCCTAAATAACGTAGATTTCCCACAACGACGTATCCCAGAGACAACCTTAACAATAGGCCGATTCCGATTACGTCGTAAAAAATCTAGATATCCTTGGCGCTGAATTAATTTCATAAGGGCCTCCTCATCTATGTACGTTCTCATAGATGGAACCCTCTTATTAGTATTGTCAAATATCATATCGACTACCTAATAACTCTGGATTCCATTCCAACTTTATATTAATTTTATCACAAAATTGGATTTCATTCCAAAGTTTTACTATTTAGTGTTCAAATATGGATTCTATTCCAATGTTTTATACAAAGAACATTCTATACTATCAGTATCATTCTTTTACCTAAAAATAGAGTCTCCTTATGTTGAATAACCACCACATAAAACAGTACAATACTAGTAATAGAAATACTGTATTACTTAGAAAATAATCTTTACCTTACATTACTTCGAAAATACTGTTTACCTCACTAGTTTATATGTAATATGGGAGGACTCATGGCCAATACAGAAACAACAATCAATGCAGTTATCAATCCTAAAATCAACGATGCCCCCATCGATATAGAGAAAACCATCAAAGCCTTAGAACGCAACAACTTCGTGGTCCATTATTTTGAAACAGGCGCTGACGCAGTGGCCTATTTACAGTCTCGCATTCAACATAAACGAGTGGCTATCGGTGATTCACGCACCTTATTGGAACTCAAGGTTCATGATGCTTTGTCCCAGGTCAACGATGACATAACAGATATTCAGCGACCTCTTCCTGGTGAAAGTTTCCGCGATACAGCGCTACGCACCATGGGGCGCGATGTATTTTTAACCTCTGTTAACGCCTTGGCGCAAACGGGTGAAATGGTCAACATCGATGGTACTGGCAACCGTGTAGCGGCCTCTCTATTCGGATCACAAGAGGTCTTTTTCGTACTAGGACGTAACAAAATTACGCCTGACTTGGCCTCTGCCATCTACCGGGCGCGCAATGTGGCGGCACCACTGAACAGCAAAAAAAATAAAAAAAGTTCCCTCAATCCTTGTGCCAAGCTAGAAGAAAAATGCTACGACTGTGGTTCGCCTGACAGGATTTGTAATGCCTTAACGATTTATTACAAGAAAATGCGAAACATGCAAACCATGGAGGTTATTATCATCAACGAGGATTTAGGATTTTAATGAAATTCTATATGCCGATGTTCTATGCCGTGAAAGTCGATAAAGCCTAAGTCAGGGCCTCCAAAAAATGTATCTAAGGGCATATTATCAAAGCCATTGACTATCCTACACAGCGTAGATATACGAGGGTCTATATTCCCCTTTTCCAGTCCGCTAATATAGGACTGTAACAATCCCGTTCGCTTAGCTAACTCTTGTTGAGTTATATGATAGTGGCGGCGCCATAAGAGAATGAGAACGCCTAAGTGTTGGATAGCCTTTTCTGACTGTGTTTCACTACATACGATATCATACGTCATAGAAACCTCACTTTCTACTATCCATAATAGCAACTCTTTGCCTCCACAATACGGCAACCACCTATGAGGGGCCATACCAACTTGAATTGTGATGACATATAATAGAAAATCCCTTGCGATACATTCATATTGCAAGGGATTTTTATACATATTATGTTATAAAATTATACCTGTACACACATACATGTATATTCTTGTACATAAAACTCTTATTTATTCTCTTCTGCAGTAGCCATAGCACGTTTGATTTCCATGTATTTAACCATGCCATCAACGGCTTTTTTAGCTTCGCGCATCGCAAGTACTACAGTAGCTGGTTTATGCACTACGTCACCACCGGCGAATACACCTTCACGGCTTGTCATGCCGTATGGTTCTTCGGATGTGATGATATAGCCTTTTTCGTCTACGCGAAGGTTGTTACCTTCCCCAACGAGGCGTGCATTAGGTTTATGACCAGCAGCGATGATGATCTTATCGACAGGCATCACTTGGTATTTACCTGTGCCGTGGATACCCGCACCATCGTCATTAAGGGCCATTACTTCGTATTTAAAGCCTTCTACCTTGTCTTTACCTTCTACACCAACTGGAGATGCGAACCATTGGAATTGAACACCTTCGGCACGGGCTTCTTCGTATTCAGATAACAAGGCTGGCATTTGTTCTTGGCTACGACGGTATGCAACAGTGACAGATTCACAGCCTAGACGTACGCATGTACGAGCCGCATCCATCGCTACGTTACCACCGCCGATGATAACAACGCGGTCCCCTTTCTTCACAGGAATCGCTTTTTCTTCAAGCTCACCATTTTCTACCAATTGTACATTTGTTAACAAGTACATTGCTTGGAATACGCCTGTAATTTGATCGTTTTCCATACGTACTTCTTGAGGAATATGTGTACCCGTACCGATGAAGATGGTATCAAAGCCTTCTGCAAATAGATCATCCAAGGATTTATCTTGGCCGATGAATGTATTACATACGAATTTAACGCCTAAGCCTTCAAGACGGGCGATTTCACGACGTACAACGGACTTGGACAAACGGAACTCAGGAATACCGAATAAGAGTACGCCGCCTGGTTCGGATTGACCTTCAAATACAGTGACATCATAGCCGAGTTTTGCTACGTCGCCTGCAACGGACAAGCCTGCAGGGCCGGAACCGACAACGGCTACTTTACCGAGATCTTGTTTAATTTTCTTAGGTTTGCGCAATCCATTGATGCTTTCAAAATCGGCAGCAAAACGTTCCAATTTACCGATGTTGATAGGCGGTTTCTTAGCCTTATTCATGATGCAGTTGCCTTCGCATTGATTTTCGCGTGGGCACACGCGACCACAGATAGCTGGCAAGTTTGTACGTTCCGCCAAGATATCGTTGGCTAAGCCAAAGTTACCGCGCGCGATGGCTTGGATAAAACGAGGAATCTCGTTTTCAATCGGACAGCCCATGCGGCACAAAGGTTTTGGACAATTTAGACAACGTTTCGCCTCAGCGAGCGCCTCCTCCATCGTATAATCCGCATCAAAATGAAGTGGTTTTAATTCGTTACTCATGGCACATGCCTCCTAACAAGGATCCAGTACTATACTTATATAGCGTTGCATGCACCTAAGCTGTCCGATGAGCCCTCTCACATAGGGACGCCGCCACATGCTGCTAACATTTATCTTTTGTAACCATTCGATAGACGTGTGGTCACTGGTGAGACACACACTATTCTATAGTACATTTTAAATTGTGAAAGCGAGCTCCGTCAAGAAGCTGAGCTACAATATGCTTATTTTATATACATTTATTGCTATAATACATACATAAGGCAACATAAATGAGGTATTCCTATGAACACTACAGAATTTACTGAAACATACTACATAGACCGCCGCGGTTCTCATTCCCGCAAATGGGATGGTGAGTATTTAAAATTTAGTCGCACCGACCTACTACCACTATGGGTGGCAGACATGGACTTTATGACACCACCATGCATACAAGAGGCGATTTCCAACTATGTAAAGGTCAACCCTCTGGGCTACACCATGACAAATCCTAATTACTTAGATGCGGTCTTCAATTGGTACAAATGTCGTCACAACTGCACTATTGAACAAGACTGGCTCACTAGCGCCCCCAATGTCATTACCGGTATCATGTGGTGTATTGGGGCTTTCACAAAAACAAATGATGCCATCGCAGTCCTTACGCCCGTGTACGGAGCCTTCGATGCCCGCGCCAATGATGCATACAGACGCATCGTTGCAGTGCCACTACATCGCACTTTGAGCAATAAATATACTATCGATTATGATGCATTCGAGTCCGCCATTAGTCAAAACGGTGTGAAGGTGTTCATCCACTGCAATCCGCATAACCCCGTGGGCCACGTATGGACCGAAGAAGAAATGGACCGATTATTTAATATCTGTAAACGCCACGATGTACTCATCATCAGCGACGAGATTCATCAAGACCTTATCACAGGCCCTATTCCATTTAGATCAGCCTTATCCGTATCTAACGGAGCCTATGCGGACAATATGATAACCATGTCCTCTGTATCAAAATCGTTCAATATGGCCAGTCTACACCATGCGGAGGTCATCATCCCTAACGATGAATTACGGAGCCAATACAATACATATAAAGCACTTGTATATCATACAGACTCGGACGTTATCGCTGAAGCCGCTATCACGGCGGCCTACACCCATCCAGGAGCCAAGACTTGGCTCAACGCTGCACTCACAGTCATTCGTGAAAACTACGAGTATCTATGTCGTGAGCTACTATCTGCCCTTCCTAAGCTACGCATTAGCCCTATGGATGGCACCTATTTGGCATGGATAGATTTTGGCGCCTACGTAATGGCTGACGATATGCACGATATATTTGAAAACCAATGCCGCATTGCCCCTAGCTTTGGCGAATGGTTTGGTGGTGAAAGCTACGCCACCTTTGTACGTCTAAACTTAGCAACAAGTTTAACCAATATTAAGGTAGCTACACATAGCATCATTGAACATATACAACCTTAGCCCTATGCAATCTATAAAAAATCTACTCCCCATATAAAAAGCTGCTCTAGTATCAGTCCTAGAGCAGCTTTTTTGTATATGGTCAGATTATATAATTTTCTTATTTAGATCTACCGAAATGTTCCTTTGCAAATTGCATGTCTTGTACGAGTTCTAATGTACCAATATAGTTATTATGTTGGTCGCGTACAGCCATGTAGTTTACATAGAATGGACGGCCTTGTTTTTCAAGCCATACTGCCACATTATCGCGGTCACCTTTACGGAAAGAATCAATGATACCGCGTACAATTGGTTCTACCTTTGGCGGATGACAGGAATACACGTCCCGGCCAATTGCTGTAGTAGGACGTTTGAATACCTTTTCACCATCGTTGAAGTAACGGTTAATATCTTCATGGTCAACGAAGGTTACCTCCATTGGCATTGTATTGAGCATAGCATCTAGTTGATCTACAGTTAAAGTACCACCAATTAAACCGATAGCATTATTATCACCACTTGGTTTTGTAGTTTGCGCAGCTAATGCGGTATCAGCTTCTGGCCAAGCAATGCGTGTTACCCCAAAGATGTCTTCATACTGCGCTGTATCTTTGTAAATTTGATACCAATCTTCTTTGCTGAAGTTTTCTGCACAGATTGGGAACAAGATATTTTGTTCTTTGTAGATCATTTCTTGAGCACGTGTAAGAAGCTCATCAAAACGTCTATACCAATCATCTACACTTTGGCTAGATTTTGCTAAATCGCCTAGTTGGTCGCGAATATCGCCGTCAACAGTCCACATAACCATGGATGGGCCACCGATTGCATAATCCACTTTCAATTTTGGATATAACAAATCGCCTTTTTTAGCATAGTGAACAGATAGTTGACGCACTCTATTTACATCATCAATGGTTGCCGTTTTATCGGCTACCTTAGGACGAAGTTCTTCAATTAAATCGTTAAGCGCCTTATTTTCTTCTGTTAATTGGTTTAACGGATGACCTACAGTCTCTACCAAAGCCACAACGCTCTTGCTCTTTTCTTGAGCTTCTAGAACTGCTTCTACCTTAGCATGTTCTGCATCCATTTGTTCATGGATGGTAGAACCGTGGAACAACGCAGAGTGAAGGTCACATAATTGTTGTACCTCTTCTAGAGGTGTCCCTTCGCGCATAAGGCCTTGTTCAGCTTTCATGATCTCACTAGCCTCAACATGTTTGAATTGGCTCGCAAAGTCTTCACGAACAGCACCAAGCTCTTCACCAGTACCTAACCGTTTCAAGAAACCTTTCAATTGTTCTACACGTTCACTATCTGTAACAGTGTCCTCTTCATTAGTTTTTGTATTTTGGCTAACTTTAGGCTTCTCTACTTGAGTAGCAGCAGTCTCTACAGGAGCATCCTTCGCAGATGCTGCTTCATCACCGTGTAGGTTTGGCATTTCACCTTCCAAGGTAAAACCAGCGTTCATGAATGCGCTCACGATATCGATCATGGATACGCCCTTCATTTTAGCCCCTTTTGGGATGGTCATGATTTTACCAACAGAGTTCAACATCACCTTATTAGTGATTTCACTGAACCCTAAGCTTTTCATAATCTCTGTTACTTCAGGATATTCTTTTACCAAATCATATACAGATTTGGACAAATCTAATTTCTTTTCCATTTTGATCCCCTCGTGTCAAAAATATTGTTTATTACTTATGTGAGTAGCCCTCTATACGTACTACTGTGTATACAAGGCAATATATACTTTGAAAGGTTTATCTAAAATAACCTATGCCCCTATGATAAACGATATCGATTGGAAAATCTGTATCCATGGCTATACTTTTGAAAGTTCTTTCTAAAAATATCAACATTTTTATATAAAAATAACGGATAGATAATACATCCCCAGTCAAGTATAGAGGAGAATATATCAACTATCCGTTATCTATTAAAATATATCTAGTTTTGAGAGGATTTAAAGCTATCTTATTGATGATGAGGTTTCAAGGCTTTTTCGTAGTTTTCAGAAACCTTATCCCAGTTAATAACGCGGAAAAATTCCTTGATATAGTCTGAGCGACGGTTTTGGTAGTGCAAGTAGTATGCATGTTCCCAAACATCTAAGCAAAGGATTGCTGTTTTACCTTCTAGTAGAGGGTTATCTTGGTTCGCAGCAGATGTCACTTCGAGTTTACCATCTTTGTTTACCACAAGCCATGCCCAACCAGAGCCGAAGCGTGTTGCTGCTGCAGCGGAGAAGCTTTCAACAAAGGCATCATAGCCACCAAGATCAGCATCGATAGCCTCTTTCAAAGGGCCTTCCAATTTAGACGTATCTGGTTTTGTCATGATTTCCCAGAACATAGTGTGGTTCTTGTGACCGCCACCGTTATTGATAACTGCTTGACGGATATCTTCTGGCACATTAGCGATATCACCGAGAATACAATCTACACAGCCATAAGCAAGATCAGGATATTTTGCGATAGCAGCGTTCAAATTATTGACATACGCTTGATGGTGCTTGTCATGGTGCAATTTCATTGTTTCTGCGTCGATAACAGGCTCAAGATAATCATAAGCATATGGTAATGGTGCGAGTTCGAAAGGTTTCATAATAGTCCTCCTTAAATATAGGGCACGAACGATGTTGAAATGTATCTATCATTCTTTATTTATTGTACATTGTATATAGAAAATCGTCAATGTATTTTCCCATCAGAACCACCCGTAAAACGGGTGGTTTGCTCACGGGCTATAAGCCCGTAGTACTAGGCCAGCGTCTAAAGGCGCTGGCTTTCACTGCGTTCAAGCCGCATAGCCATTGACTCGTAAACATTCCCCTTAAAGGGGATATGTATTACTTGCTACCCTTAAAAGGGTCCTCATATTCTTTTACACTAAGTTTATCTTTCATTTGGTCATGTAACTCTTGCTCACGTATATACTTCTTTACGGTAGCCTCATTTAAACCTACTGTACTAACATAATAACCCTCGGACCAAAAGTGCCTATTTCCAAATTTATACTTTAAGTTTGCGTGTTTATCGAACATCATTAGTGCACTTTTCCCCTTTAAATATCCCATAAAAGATGAAACTGATATTTTAGGTGGGATTAATACTAGCATATGCACATGATCGGCCATAAGCTCCCCCTCTATAATCTTGACGCCCTTATATTCGCATAAACGTCTCAGTATTTCACGTAAACTATTTCTGTATTGATTATATATAACTTTACGTCTATACTTAGGTGTAAATACTATGTGGTATTTGCATAACCATTTTGTGTGCGCAAGGCTCTGTGTCTTTGTTGCCATATAAAATCACCTTTCTTTTGCATATAATGCGGCTTGAACACCTACATTATACTTAAGCAAGGTGATTTTTTTGTATAACTTTCGTTGCCGCACCCGCATAGCGGGTGGTTTTATGATTCGCGACTGCGTCGCGAACCAGTCTAAAGACAATAATAGAAAAAGGCTATAGGATTTCCTATAGCCTTTGAGTTCGTTTACCAATATAAAGCACTCTAATATAGCTAGAACACGATAACTACTCAACAATACATTGGCACATTTTCATTGTTGTTAATGCTGCTTGGTGGGATTCTTCTGTTACACCCGCACAGCAGCTAGAGTCTACATAAACAGGGATTTCTGGTAAGCCCGCTTTCAGTATAATCGCATTAGACACAACGCAAATATCAGTGCATAAACCAACGAGCGTAATGGACTCAATAGGATTTACCGAATTCATGCCTTCCAATCGAGATAATAGTTCAAAGGATCCGAAGTTTGGCTTGTCGATAAAGGATACAGGGCTCATGATAGGACGACCTTCTGCTGCTTCGATTAAGCCAGGCACAATATGCCAACCCTCTGTATTCTTCACACAATGTGTGACAGGCAAGAACTTTCCCTCTTGGCTTTCAAGATAATCAGTATCATGCGTATCGCGTGTAAATATGATAGGCCCGTCAAAGTTCTCAATTTTATTGCGCACATTGTCTACGATTAACTGTGCTTGCGCTGAACCAAGGGCGCCATCTACGAAATCTTTTTGCATATCGATAACAACTAGAACCTTTTGCATAGTTCCTCCTGTATATAGTCTACATAGAATACATAAATTATTCACTTCATTACTAGTTATACTCTTAATTTTTAATAACATCAACGACAAGAATTTATTCTTTTTCCTCTGCTAATGCATGACGTACGCGATGAGGTTCATTATGAGCTAATTTCCCCGCTGCAGCAGCTGCCACAGCACCTACTAAATCATCAAGAAACGTATTGCAGTGACTATCAACTTGACTATCTAGATTTTTAACAATGCCCGGTTTTACCTTATCAATATAACCATAGTTCGTAAATCCAATAGATCCGTATAAATTCACAATGGATAAAGCGAGGATTTCATCAATACCAAACAACGCTTCATCACGAGTCATGATACTTTGTAGTGGCTCAGATAATTTCTTCTGTTCCGCCAATCTATCCAATTCTATGCCCGTAATGATGGCATTTTGTGTTTCTCGTTTTTCAAGTACTGCCTGTACACTCTCTACGCACTCGTCCATCGTCAAATCAGGAATATATGGTTGTTGAATCATCATCACAATTTCTGCAATGTCCTGAACGGTAACGCCTCGTTCCTTTAATAAATTATACGTACACGCCTTTAATTCCTCCTGAGATATCATAATTGCTCCTCAAAATTATACAAATTTACGTAACACATTATACCTTGATTATACCACGAAAAAATCCCTACCGACGTTCTATCAGTAGGGATTCCATGATTAGATTTTCTTAACCATTTCAGATTTCAATGCCATCGCACCAAAACCATCGATTTTGCAATCGATATCGTGTCCGTCGCTCGCATCAGAAATGAGGCGAATGTTTTTAACACGCGTACCTTGTTTCAATACGCCAGCGCCTTTTACTTTGAGGTCTTTTACAACAACAACGGTATCGCCATCAGCTAACTCGTTGCCGTTAGCATCGCGAATGATACCTGCTTCAGCTGCAGCTTGTGCGTCAGCCGCTGTCCATTCATTGCCACACATAGGGCAGATAAACATATGACCGTCTTCGTATGTGTATTCATCGCCACACTTAGGGCAGTTAGGTAAATTTGCCATTTAGATCTCCTTTTTCACTACATAATGAAAGTATTATACATTTATCCCTTCTTTGAAACGCTCGTAAATTTAGATTTAATTAATCTAAGCACATCATCTATAAATATTTATACTATATTAGTTCTAGTTCTTGCTTTAAAGCTCGTTGTAAAATTTGTGAAAAATTAAGTTGTTTCTCTTCTGCTTTATGATTTAACCAGCTTGGGATTGTGAGAGTCTTTTTTACAGCCTTGTTATCTGTTCTTTTTAAATACTCTTCTTCGTCCCATTTTACTAAATCTATAAACTCCCCTTCATTACATTTAATATCGATTGGATTACTTGCTTTTGGAAAGTCCTCTCCATCTTCACTCAATGAATACAAGTAAATACCTAGTGCATCTTCAGCCATCTCTACCGCTTCACATAAAGTATCACCTTCAGTTACGCAGCCTAATAAATCTGGAAAACTTACCGTATATCCATTTTCACCGTCTGTACTAAATACAGCTGGGTACATTTCCTTTCTCATTATTTCCTCCTATCTAGACATTCAGCTTGTGATTATCTTAACTCCACCATTTTATCTTGATAGGGGGCTATTTAAGCCCCGCTTGCTTCAAGATTGTTTGTAATGTTTTAGGTTTTAAATCTTCTTTATGTAGTGCTATAGTCACTCGCCCATTTTTTGTTGGATGTTTTAATATATGATGTGAACCTCTAACTCTATCAATATACCAACCATCCTTTGTTAAAACCTTCATTAACGCTTTTGGTGTGGTCAAACTTTAATCACCGTCCTTTTATATTTTTGATATATATATATTAATACGTATTTATACGTATGTCAATTATTTGTAATCTTGATTCAAAAGATGTTCATACAACTCTAACTTATCTTCTAGATTATTCTTATAGCCTTCCAATCGTTTAATTTCGGCCTCAATAAACCGATAGTGGTCTTGCAACAGGGTCATTCTTTCATTGACCGTATGAGATCCGGCATACCTTAAATCCGCATACCGCTTGATATTCGCAAGTGGCATTCCCATGTCTTTCAGGCGTTTAATAAACTGCACAAACCCCACATCCTCCGCATGATAATTGCGAATACCGTTCTGCCGCTCAATGTGAAGGAACCCTTGATCCTCATAATATCGCAATGTAGAAATAGACAGTCCCACCAATTTTGAAAATTCACCGATTTTCATACTTTCACCACCTTGACCTCAAGTATACTCGAGCATATATCATACGTCTAGACGGAGGTAATAATTATGAAAGAAACACGTTTTAACATCGGTATGAACACATTGAAACAAATTGACGGGCTGCACGGCGAGGAGGTGTATAACACAATTCAAGAGATTTCACCGGCCATAGCCGATTTATTGGTCGAACTGTTCGGCGACATCTACACGCGCCCCAACCTGGATTTCAAGGAACGGGAACTGATTACGCTCGCATCCCTGTTAACGCTGGGCGGTTGCGAGGCACAGCTGAAAATACACACCAATGCGGCACTCAATGTCGGTATTGCGCCCGAGCAAATCGTAGAGGTCTGTACCCACTGCATCCCCTATGCGGGATTTCCACGCGTGCTGAACGCACTGTTTACGGTGAAAGCGGTCTTTGAAGAACGAAATGTTCTGAATTAAGGAATGAGCTGCAATAAAAAGAGAGGGGTTCCGATGGAATCCCTCAATGTACATTATATTATAATGAGATTGACGATATACGCCATTCTCATTATAATGTAATAAAGAGATAGTCGACGAGTGGTTCCGTCAGGCTCATCCCAAAACATTATAAAACATGCAGAAATGGCCTTTCGTTTTCAGCTACCAGTTGGTAACGAAGGGCTATTTGTCGTTATTACGACAAATCAGCACTATCAATGCTCCAAAGGAAATAACTACAGTTAAAATCCCAAGGACAATCATAATGATTTCGTAGGCACTCATAGGCTTCACCCCCTTCAAAGAAAAAGGGCGACCCAACCTCGTCGACTATCTTAATTACATTATATATCGAACTTATGTTTTATTCAATAAATAATATTAATACAAACTAAGCCAAAAAATAAACCTAACGCGACTAAGTACTGCAATACTTAGACACGTTAGGTTTACCAAATTTCTCAATTCTTTAATGAGCCTAACGCCTAGAACACATTAACTGGCTCTTTTGTACTTATAATATAGTCTGAATTCTAGAGACTGTCAATTTACTACCCCAGGCGTTTACGCAAGATAGCATAGAGAATCATGCTAATAATAACGCTCATAACGGCTTGAATGGTATTAGTCACAATACTAGCAATGGCTACGCCTGGATCAAATACGAAGTATTCGGCGATAAAGTAGCCTGCTACGATAATAATACCACCTACGACAGTTGCTACCAAAGCAGAGGTAGTTGTCTTATTGTTATAGACAGTACCGACAAGATAGCCTTCAATGCCTTTCACCACAAAGGTGATTGGTACAAAGACTGCGTAGCCGAGGAATAAATCAGCTAGCGCTGGCCCAATAGCACCAATATAGGCGCCATATTTTCGACCTAATAATAAAGCGGATGTCATGATAACGACATCTCCAACATTGAAATAGCCGCGTATGCCAGGTACTGGAATTTTCGTATACATTGTAAGCAATGTAGCGAGGGCAATCAATACGGCTGTGAGTACTAACGCGGATGTAGTACTGCGGGTTTGAACGTGTTGCATAGCGTCCTCCTTATAAAGAAAATAGGCATGTGAATAATTACATCACATGCCTATACTATAAACCTTTATGGTAACACTTGTAAATAAAAGGAATTAACTATAGAAAATACTATTAACGGTACTCTTCAAAACGTTCCTCTACATTGTAGAGAACCTCGCAATCACAACCGCCACCTTCGTTGATAATCCAGTCTAGTACGCTTTCAACATCTATGCTCTGCTTTTCCAAAAATTCTCTTGTGAAAGTCAAACTATGGTCGCAACCGTCATTCGCCTCTAATTTCTCGTCTACATAGTCAAAGAGATTCCAAAACAACTCTGCGTCCATAGGTAAGCTATCTTGAAAATTCTGTTTTTCTTTAGCTTTATAGTCTTTCAATAATTCCTTTTTACGTGCTTTGTCCATTGTAATTATTGCCTTTTCATAATTTATTACTCATATAATTCTGGTCGTTCTAAAACTGTGCCATATTTTAATTTTGGTAGTTTAACGAATTCAGGATACAACTGCTTAACCTCTTTACAAGATTTTAACGTAAGATGTTCTAGATTATTGAGTTCTAAAATGGGAGAGTAGTCTTTATCTATCACCTTTGCCGTTAAAAGGCTAAAAAAGCGCAACTGTTTCATATGGCATAAAAATTCTAAGGATTGAACCTTAAGAATTTTAGGAGCGGCGAAGTCACCTTCTAAGGCAAGACTTTCAAGATGTTTTAGATTAGCTAATGGCGCATAATCATCAATTTGTTGAAAGTTTTCAATCGACAGAGCTACTAAATTTACTAATCTTGAAATAGGCTCTAAGCTCGATACACTTCTACCGGATCCAATGTGTAAATATTTTAGTTCTTGTAATTTCTCTAATTTTGAAATATCTGGATAAACGCCCCATTTTATATGTAATTTTTTGAGTCTCCGTTGGGTACACACCGCATCAAATAACTCTTGTGGCATTCTTGTACAAAACATGAGCTCTGTAAAAGTGTCTGGATTATTTACTAGGAAATCACACCATTCTAGCCAAATACGTTTCTTATCTTTAGCAGAATACCCTTCATCTAACTGTGTGCAATTAATAATTAATTTATCTTCGCCATCATATTCAGAGACCTCTACAACAGATTTAGGCCGTGCGTCATCCTTATGATAGTAGTCAAAGCCATATTTAATTTGCTTTTCTGTTAACACTGCCATGTTACAATTCCTCTTCTTCGCCAGTCGCATAATCAGTTTGGCTATAACTAGATCCATAACCAACAAATTTTAACGACCTTAGCAAATCGATACAAGCACATGCCCGTTAGCCTCTAGCACTTGTTTATAGAATCGTTTCATTTGTTCAAAATCGTGAAGAATTTCGTCTTTGATTTCTTCCTCTTCTTCTTCATAGTCCCAGATATTTGGATACAATTCTGCTTCTTTGCAGGCTTTCATATCAAAAGATTCGAGTGCACTTTCAATATCAAATTGATCTAGAGCTGCCACGATATTGGCTAAATGATTGTGTTCTGTATATGCTACATAGTCTGATATATCCTCAACAGCCATTACGCCTAGTACCGCTTGGCTAAGAGGATTTTTATCGTCTTTATGGTCAGTGCCCACACCAGTTAGCACGAAATGGAGCACATCCCACATCTTGTCGATATCAAGCAATAACTCATCGTCGTCATTCCACTCTTCAACACTTTCAAGAATTTCCTCTTCTTCTGAGCCCATGGCCTTAAGCTCTTTTAAATTTACATCGCTTAAACAGCTATAATTTGCAATAAGTCCCATAATTAAATCCTTTCACAAATCCTTCTACACACTAGAAAAATAGATGTTCTGATTCCGTAATGCTCCCATCATCTTCATGGAAATAGCAAGCATATACAGATTCACGATGCGCCGCATCATAGAATTTCTGTAAAACAGGTGAAAGTTTCATGTCTATGGGCATATGCAAAGCTTTCACAATGGGTTCCCAAAGTTCCATCGGCGAATAAGAGATAATGTCCAACTGCTTATTTTGACCATATTCTTCAAGTGTTGCCACATCAGCATACTTACTTGAGTCACAGTAATCATGCCAACAAATACTAAAAACAATCAAATGAAACAAATCATCCATACTTTCAGCCAAACGGCCCGCAGCACCCTCACTACTCCAATAACCTATGGATCCATCCTCCAATAGATGATATTCACCGCCAGCACCATCTACAGCAAATGCCATACCCGGCAAAGAGAATGTGCAGCGACCTTCAGCAGTATCACGTTCCTCCAACGCATCTAGCAAACGAAAATCGAATAGCGTATCAAAATCTTCAGCTAACTTGGCATCATTTCGCAATATATCTAAATAGTCCATCTTACACGCTCCTATTAGCAGAAATTAATCCTAGCAATTTAGCCTCTCCTTCATCAGATGTATCTAATAGCGGAATAGCTAACAAAAGTATTTGCAGGGAGTAATAATAAAAGCTAAAGAATAAATCATCAGGGAATACGTCATCTTCCTCAAATCTAAGAACGTCTTCGTCTTCATCATATTCTTCAGACCAAAGGTATTCTTCGTTGAGCATATCCTCAAAGTTCGGCAATGGATCTGCATGCTCTAGCATAAGACCATCTCGAATGCACTCAGCAATCACAGTAAACAACTCAACCAATTGTTCTGCTAAATACTGCGCTACCGCATTATGAGCGCTCGCTTCTTGAGCTTTCTTAAAAATACGAAGCAAGAAAATCATCGCGAATGGTGTCGCATGCCACAACGTTGATTGGTGCTCAATATTGAGTTCTAACGCCTCACCAGCCTCATCAACAGTTTCAATGCTTTCCATGTTCCACAACACATCAAGCTCAGCAGGAAAATCTGTGGCACGCCCGTAGGTTGTGGTTAACCGGTGCCACGGTATATCACTGACTTGTACAGTTTCTATATATTGTTTCGTCACAGTATCCATTATAGTTATACCTTTATCAATATACTTTCGTGTTCCTATCCGTATATAACCTCTTTCACCAGTTCATAGGTATCTATGAAACGCAGTTTTCCTATCCTAGGATTATCTGTAATCTCCTCATAGATATCCTCTAGCGTTCCCGCTGGTGCTAGTTTCCATAGTTTACACGGATAGAGTTCGACCGCCCCAATGATTTCTAAGTTATCTAGCAACAAGCCTAAGTCCTTATGACTGAACCAACAGTCTGTATCGATAGCAAAATTTGTATTATCTTTCCGGCATGCGATTTTGCTGTTTAGAAACTCTTCCATTGTTGGTTTTTCTTCTTGTAAAAGCCGCGTACAGGCTAAATGATATTCGATTTTCCGCGGTGTTTGATCCACGTCAGAGACGAATATAGCTCCATACTCGTTTTCAAACTTAACAGCTAATACGTCACCCATCTTAAAATGAGGTTCTCTCTTCGTTTTAGATTTACGAACCTTAATCGGCTTTGGATTTTCACTTTGTAGCTGTACGGCTAACTTATCCAATACCTTTTGACGCTGTTCAGGGGCCTTACCATCGATTTCTAGCCAAAACTCATGAGGGCCCTGAGCGATTATATCTAATGCTTTCTCTTTAACATTATCTGGTAGATGCCCTATCTTCCACAACGAATAGGCCACCGCAGTCCAATAAATTTCTGTGTAAAACTCATCAGTACAAAAGTTTTGTTCCTCATTTAAAATCTCAGAAATTATGGTATCAATACTGATGCCATCCTTATACCGCTCAACAATGGCATTATAAATATCATGGCCATCATCACTATCTATGATTTTCACACCGTCAATAGCCATATAAATCTCCTCTAGAACAACAGCTCTTATTCCATCTCGCCATGGGTTGCTACAAAGTCATCCTTAATCTGTTGTAGTTCTTTTTTAGCAACCATGTACTGTTTCAAGTCAATTTGTCCGTTCTCTTTTTGTTCAGCCAAGGTCTTTTCTTTATTTATGATTCTAATCCAGTCTAATTGTGTACTAAATTGCGTATTAACGCCTTCACTATTTTCTCGTAACGCAAGCAACGCAAAGACTTCATCCATGCCGAGATTAAACATGTCGCTTTCAAAATCGATAGGTTCAAAATAATAGCGAACCGTATCCGCCCCAAATTCATCGTCTAATTTAGCCCATTCTGCCCCTGAAAGCACGGTAAATCCGAGTGTATCGTTGCCAAGGCTTTCAACAAACCAACGCACCTCATAATCAGGCTTAATAAAGTCGTTGAAATATTTGATGGTCACATCTCGATCTTGCTCATCACCGTAAGGAATTTGCAGCTCTTTATCGCCCTTTTTTAGCACAATATCGTCACCATAGGGCTTGCCATTACTAACCGTTTTAATATCGATAGGCTCATCCATCATATCATTGAAATAGTTCACCACATCTTCGTCATACTCGCGCCAGTCAATCCAGATGATAGCTTCGGAATCAAACAAATCAGTTAGGTCAATATCATTGGCAAAAAAGCTTCTTAATTCTTTATACAGATTTTCCATCGTCTCTCTCCACTAGTTCATTATCCTGCAATATCCGCATGTACAGGATTCCCCTCCGCATCAATATTGGCTATGATGCAGTGTCCCCAGAAAATATCGTCATCGTCATAATAAACCTCTATGGTGCCATCATTGCGGAACGCCAATTCGCCCATAGTAATACGCTTTGCAAATATTTCTGCCGTAATCGGATCTTGGTCATCATTGTCGAGCCAATCATTAGCAAGGTCTAATAAGTGCTCACTAATGTATGCGCTAATTCGTTGTTCAAATGCTTTGAAATTTTCAATCTTATTGAAAGCCTCCAATGCAACGGTGCAGCTTTCATCAGAACCCTCGTCCACATCAAGAGTGAATGCATAATCATCAATTCTCGCTGTGTAATATTGATACTCTCGATTTAACAGGAAGTCACCCCTGTCAGTATGAAGGTATTTAGGGGTTTTCAAATAAGCTGACAACGCCTCTAACTCGCTATGTTTAGCATGTTCCTCTAACACCTCGAGCACATAATAGCGATTATTCCAAGAGGGACGCATATAGCCTAAATCCTCTAAGGGCTTAGCTTTCTTAACTAATAATTTATAGACGCCATGCGGCTCAAAAGAATAACCCCATCTATCATCAAGGCCCTCAATAATCCACGTCAAAATGCCTTCGCTACGGTCAAGCACGCCAGTTCGAGTATCTAGGATAGCATCGGTAGACACCAGTGGTCTATGGTACTTTTCTAAATAAGGACTAGCCCCATTCGCATCACTGCGCGGCAATGCATAAATCTCAAATACTTCCGGCTCAAACTCTGCTTCATATTCTGGTAGACGTACAATACTCATATGGCTCTCTCCTACATTATAATCACACTACTCATCATAATTTCTGTTATATCATGAGCGTTCAGCTACATCGATTCTATGTAATAATTCTTTCGCTAGTTCTTGGGCTGTTTTGAATTCCTCATGTGAAAGCACCATAAGTACAAAGCTATCTGTTCCTATGTCCATATCTACTAACTTATGCGTTTTCCATGTGGCATTAATATGTGCACACCAGTCCATAATACATTGGTCTTCATCTAATCCTGCTGTATCAATAGTTAGATTTTCACTAGTATCTAATGACTTGTTACGTATTAACTTCTGCACATGATAAAGAAAATCCTCTAATTCAATTTTCAAGGATAGCTCTACAGCGCGACCTTTAGACTGCAGTTTCTCATAGAGGTTCCACCAGCTATCTTCTAAGTCTTCCATGGAGTTTAATTTTGCCTTAGTCATAAACGATTTAGCTTGTTTAGCATCGCCTAGCAATAGCGTTGCCAGCTCTGTAAATGTCGATTTCATCTGCTCTATATCTAGATACGCTACTTCTACACACAAACTACAATCAGGTACTCTGCGTTTTTTCACAAAAGCCCGCATCATCTTCACTGCGTCAGGATAACTTACATCAGCCATACGATAGGTCTTGCCATCTATATCTAAGAATAAATCTACTGCATCCTGCTTTTTACCTACACGTGCTTTCATGGCTGTACATCCATCGATGGCATGAGGTGGGTATAATTCAACATACATGATATATCCATCATGTATAGCCTGTAAGGTATTATCGATACCTACTATATTAAAACCATTTCGATTATAATCGGGGCTCTTCAAACGCCATTCTTCGTAATTGTCGAATAATTTTTCTTGAATCCAATTGGAAAAACTCATAAGGATGCACCTTTACTTAACAACTGTATACCAATATCCTATTTTATCTTATTATATCATTATTTATAAATTAAACAGCACAATTTATAAGTATCTTACATAACAACATATAGACACAAAAATAGGGATGTGAATTATCACATCCCTAATAACCAATCTAATACATTACATTGCTGAATTCCATTATAATTATGAGATTTATAGAGCTCATCCATAGTGAGTAAAAATTTAGGATACTGATCTTTAACCGCTTCTAATGGTGCTAACTCTCTGTCTCTAGTAGTTGGATCCAATACACTTTCTGATACTTGGTAGTACTCTAATATGCCACCAGGCTTTTGAGCAACAAAGTCTATTTCGCCCTTTGTTAATTGTCCAACATATACTGTATATCCTCGACGCCGCAACTCAAGGTATACAATATTTTCTAATACATGACCCCTATCACGGTTAATATCAGGTAGTAATAGTTGCCTAAAAGCCATATCCACTACATAATACTTGGAACGTAATCTTAATAATTCTTTGCCACGCACATCAAATCGTTCTGCATTATATAACAGTAAACTATCTTCTAAGCCCCTAAGATAACGTTCTACAGTTTTATTATCTACCTTTCGACCTGCGCTTGTTAATGAATTCGCAATCTTTGTGGGATTAATCAAGCTACCAATATTGGAGAAAATATATCTCACAATACTTTCAAGTAATTTAATATCTGCAATTTTTAATCGATCAACAATATCTTTTAAAACAACGGTATTAAATAAACCTTGTAAATAATCCTGCCGACCTTGCCAATTTTCCGACATATGTAAAAGCCCTGGGAATGAGCCTTCACTTACATATTTTTCATATAAGACCATTCGTGAAAGCCCACTTTCACTATAGGCATCAACATATTCCTTATAAGACAAGGGAAGCATCTCAATTTGTACATAGCGACCTGTGAGAAGTGTAGCCATATCAGAGGACATAAAATAAGCATTAGAACCTGTAATATATATATCAACATTATCTTGTACAAAGAAGTTATCTACTACACGCTCAAATGATGGTACATGCTGAATTTCATCGAGGAATAGATACATTTTTTTACTTGGAATAATCCGTTCATTAATATATTCATATAAAGCCCGATAATCTCTTAGTTTATCATACTCCATCAACTCAAAATTAATATCAATAATTTGTTCGGCTGTTACATTATCGGCTAATAACTCATCTTGAAACAACTTAAACAACGTAGATTTACCACAACGCCGTATACCAGAAACAACCTTAATAATAGGTCTATCTTTATGTCTTCGAAGAAAATCTAAATAATATGGTCGCGATACTAATGACATGCACACACCTCCTCGCTAAATGGGTTTTAAAACCTAATTCTATATCTATTATACCATTTTAAGGTTTCAAAACCTAATTTTTATGTTTTTATACTATAATTTAGGCTTTAAAACCTAAATTCAATTATATCGCCATGGAACAATTTTTATACTAATAAAAATGGGTATAAGGTCTATCAAACCCTTATACCCATTCGCTTATATTGGTGCGCCTAACCGGAATCGAACCAGTGACACGCAGTTTAGGAAACTGCTGCTCTATCCTACTGAGCTATAGACGCATGTACACTTTATTATATCGTTTTTAAATCTATCTACGCAAGAACTATGCTATAATACAGCTGTTGATAATATTAGAGAGTTCTTATAAAAAGAGGTATATGCAATGAAACTATGTAAACGATCGATTATTACCAGTTCACTATTAGCTGTCTTAGCTATACCATCCGCGTACGGGGCTACACCTGCGCAGCCAAGTGAAAGCACAGATACTGCTGTGGTTGATATGGATTACGCCAATATTCCAGAGTTGAGAAAATCAATTGAAAGCGCAACACCAGCCATAGTACAATCTACGCTTGATGCTTCTGAGGGAAAACCTACTAACGGTAAACCAATTTATTCGACAGTCACTATGTCTGGTAACCGTGTTGTATCCGTAAAAACTTATAAATCTAAAGAAGAACAAGAAAAGGCCATGTTAAAGGAGCGTGAACGCTTAGATAAGGTCACTGCGGAACGTCGCGCTAAACGGAAAAACGAAACACGAACAGATATGCTAAAAGGTTTAACGCCTATACCGTTCTATCCACCTGTTAGTGAAACACGCGAATTACAAAGCGAAATGTTCTCTCGACCATTTGGTAGGCAACTCGATTTGCGTTTGGTAGAAGCCTATACACAAGATTATGATAAGGCCAAACCTGGCGATATTTACGTCTATGCAGATTATGTAGACTATACATCTAAGCAACTATTAGGCGAAAAGGATGGTACTACCGCTATTTCAGCTATGATTTTACGTACAATCATGAGAAAAGATGAAAACAAAGCTTTCAGCATCGATGTAAATGCGTACTTCATAAATCCAACAACACATACTATTTCCATAAGTCGTTCTGAAGATGCAAAGGGTATCGATATCAAGAAAGAGGAAAGAGCTGAAGCTGTATTTAAACTACCATCACACCAACTACAAGCCGGCGATCCACAGTATGAAATCGCTAAGCTTATGTATCAGGACCTAACTAATAAAAAATTTGATTAACAATATTTAAATACACTCACCACGACAAAAGCCCCACCTTACTATGAACTACATAGCAAGGAGGGGCTTCGTTTTAGTTTAAGGAAGTTCTTTTAGTCGTTTATGTTGTTTAGATAGAATATCATTTACATAAATAGTTATATAATGTGTGCAAGTTTATAGGATTGTTTTATGTTCTTTTAAGGGGTTATTTATGTAAATATAAGAGAGTTTTGTAAGGGATTTATTAGTTAGAGAGATCTATTAATTTATTTTACATCGCTGAAATCGATGTTCATGCCCAAGGCTTTAGCTACGCCTTCACCATAAGCTGGATCACATTGGTAGCAATGTTTTGCATGGCGTTCTTTAATGAAATCAGGTACACCATCCATAGCTGCTGCTGTGTTTTCAAACAAGATTTGCTGTTTTTCAGGGCTCATGAGACGGAACAATTTACCTGGTTGTGTGTAGAAGTCAGAGTCATCTTCGTAGAAGTCGTATTGGTATGCTGCACCAGATACGTCTAGACCAGGGTTTTTGAATTGTGGTTGTTCAGCCCATTCGCCAAAGCTATTTGGTGCATAGCCAATTGTGGAACCATGGTTACCATCTACACGGCCTTGACCATCACGATGGTAGCTGTTTACAGGGCATTTAGGCGCATTAACAGGGATTTGATGGTAGTTTGCACCTAAACGATAGCGTTGTGCATCGGCATAGGAGAACAAACGACCTTGAAGCATTCTGTCAGGGGAGAAGGATACACCAGGAATGATAGTAGATGGTGCAAATGCAGCTTGTTCTACATCTTGGAAGTAGTTTTCAGGGTTGCGGTTAAGCTCCATTACGCCTACTTCGATCAATGGGAATTCATCATGGTACCATACTTTTGTTAAGTCGAATGGGTTGTATGGCATGTTATTAGCTTGTTCTTCTGTCATCACTTGGATGCATAATTTCCATTTAGGGAAATCACCGCGTTCAATAGCATCGAAGAGATCACGTTGATGGCTTTCACGGTCATTAGCCACAATCTCAGCCGCCTCAGCATTGGAGAGATTTTCAATCGGTTGTTGGCAAACCCAGTGGAATTTAACCCATACGCGTTCATCGTTTTCATTGATAAGACTGTATGTATGGCTACCGAAACCATGCATTGTGCGGTAAGATTTAGGAATACCACGGTCACTCATTACAATTGTCACTTGGTGAATAGCTTCTGGCAAGCTAGTCCAGAAATCCCAGTTTGCTGTCGCATCGCGAAGATTTGTCTTAGGATTACGTTTTACAGCGCGGTTTAAATCAGGGAATTGCAATGGATCGCGGATGAAGAATACAGGTGTGTTGTTACCTACGAGGTCCCAGTTACCTTCTTCCGTATAGAATTTTACAGCAAAACCACGAATATCGCGCTCTGCATCAGCGGCACCACGCTCACCGGCAACGGTGGAGAAACGCACGAATAACGGCGTTTGCTTGCCTACTTCAGAGAAAAGTTTTGCTTTTGTATATTTAGTAATATCATTAGTTACTGTAAAAGTACCGAATGCACCGGAACCTTTAGCATGCATGCGACGTTCAGGAATTACTTCACGCGCAAAATGACCTAATTTCTCCATCAACCAAACGTCTTGCATCAAAACAGGACCACGTTTACCTGCTGTTGCAGAATTGCGATTATCCGGCACAGGAGCGCCAAAGGCTGTTGTTAATTTCTTTTCTTCACTCATGTTACAAACTCCTACTTAGAAATCAAAATGAAAGTAATTTACCTTACATAATTTTTTAGATTATACATCTCGATTAATATATAATTAGAATATCACAATTTTTTTAACAGAACAACCTTAAACCTTTATAAATCTTGTATACATGATATCATTTACAAAATCCAAAATGAGAATTATGGCATTATATATATTTAAATACTAACTAAATCTCTCTACCAAATAAGCAAAAAAACACCTTGTTCCTACTATAATAGGATACAAGGTGCATTTTGTTTATGTCGTTTTGTTTACGCTGGACGACTCCAGTCGACTTGTACGTCGATAGCTTCCCACATGCGTGTTAAAGCTAATTTAAGATTATCCAAAGATTCTAAAGGTTTAACATTCAACCGTTCATACGTATCAAGACCTGTAGCATGCTCAATAGCGTGTTCATCGTTTAAGTAAGCAAGTACTTTATCAATCCACTCTTGCTCAGGTAAATCTACGGACACTGTTTTTGCTTCTGTATCATAAGACAAGAAACCATTGCTGTTGATGCCATAATGAATGGCTACACGAAATAAACTCATATCTATACCTCTCTTGCAGATAGTTTCATGCGTATACACATTTCTATACATATACATTGTATCATGAATGTTTCTATTCTTGAAAGAATTTTATTCTCCAGTATCTAAATCAATTTCGGCCTTTAATTCCGACCGTTTTCGCCGTTCTCCACCATCGCCGTGAGCACGACGCCAAAGGGCTCCACTCATAATAGCATCTTCGCCAAATTTAGATGCCAACGAATCTAGTACAGTTGAAAGCTTCTCATCTTTCTCGTCCATTTCAATGGAGAATAAATCGTCCTGTACAATCCCTTCTGTTGAAAGCCCACTAACCGTCACACCCAAAAGCCGAATTGGTTTGATCGGCATATCGAGAACGGATGTATCAAATTGAGGCAACGGTGCGGCGCCCATCATCTCACGATTCTCCGTAATCGGTCTATCATTAGCGTTGTCGATGAAAGTCTTAGCATCACGGCGATTCGATTGGCTAGTATTGCGAGCCTCCCGTTGTCTAGCATTGCTCCGTTCACGCATGAGCTTATTCCACAATAGTACGGATGTATCATAGATAATACGTTCTTGGTCCGTAGCAGAATCAAGGCGTTTTTGGCGGGATACAGTCTTGAAATCATTGTACCGCACCTTAATGGACACGGTATGACCCATCAAACCATATTTACGCAATCGTTTGGCTACGCGATTGGCAAAGTAATGAAGTTCTAAATCGATAACAACCGGGTCCTCTACATCGCTTTCATAGGTCTCCTCATTACCGACAGACTGGATTTGACGATCCGGTTCTACAGGCCGTTCATCGATGCCTCGTGCCAATTCCCAAATACGCCGTGCCTGATTGCCCACATAAGGCACTAACGGTTTCTCATCCGACAAGGCCTGCACATCCTTTATCAAGGCAAAACCACCATCTTTAAGGCGACGTTCCGTGCTAGGGCCCACACCCCATATGCGTTTTATGGGCAAATTGGCGAGGCTTTCACATTCCTTACCATAGGGAATGACCACAAGCCCATCAGGCTTATCTAGGTCAGATGCCAGCTTAGCAAGGAATTTATTCGGTGCCAGGCCCGCCGAAATGATGAGCCCCGTTTCCTCAAACACGCGGTCCTTAATAGCACGGCCCAAAGCCTTGGGGCCTGTGAATTTATGGGTAATACCCGTAACATCCAAGAAGGCTTCATCCAGAGATAAGGGCTCAATGATAGGTGTAAATTCCTCCATCACCTTGTGAATGATCTGAGAAATCTCCTTGTAGCGAGCCATATTCGGATACACGTAGATGCCGTGCGGACAAAGTTTCTTCGCCCTCGAAATAGGCATGGCCGAATGAACGCCAAATTTTCGAGCCTCATAGGATGCAGTAGCCACTACGCCACGCGAAGAAAGACCACCCACGATAACGGGGTGGCCTTTGTATTCAGGATGATCCAGTTGTTCTACGGATGCGAAGAAAGCATCCATATCAACATGCATAATCCAGCGTCTCATGATTACGCGTCTTTTTCGTGTTCATCAAGACGGCAGTATTTGATTTGTGCGCAAATGCATTCGTCTTTAGTTTTGTACAATTGTGGAATGATTTCCAAAATGTCACCAAATGTATCTTCATTGATGGAATAGCGAGTCCAAAGACCATTACGTTGAGAATTTACAACGCCAGCATCAATTAAGATTTTCATGTGGTAGCTCAATGTGGATTGAGATAAATTAAAACTTGCCAAAATATCTGCTGCACACAACTCATTACATGACAACATATCTATAATATGTAATCTTGTTTCATCACTGAGCGCTTTAAAAATCGTTGCCAAACGTTCATAGGAAACTTCAACCATAAGAAAAACTCCTCAATATACATCAAAAATTATCAATCTACTTTTATACTATTATATACTATTTTTATAACTAAATCTATTTTTTTCTTTTTATTCTCATTAAAATATTTTAATTGAATAATTAAATTTATTTATGAGATAGAAAATACGCATAAAAGCGGAGATTCTCTAATAAGAATCTCCGCTTATTATTTTTTATAATAATTTGCTACAGCAGATTAAAATACGTTAACAAGATCGATTGTTTGGTTACGATTAGGACCAACAGATACGATCCCCAAAGGCACGCCTGTTACTTCTGCAATACGTTCTACGTATTTACGCGCATTTTCAGGCAATTCATCATAAGAACGGATGCCAGAAATATCTGTTTCCCAACCCGGCAATGTTTCATATACAGGTTCGCATGCTTCAAGATTTGTCAAGCTAGCAGGGAAGCCTTCAACGTTTTTGCCGTTTAATTTATAACCTACACAGATTTTCAATTCTTTGAAAGAATCAAGAATATCCAAACGTGTAATAGCTAAATAATCAAGGCTGCTAAGACCTGCTGCGTATTTTACAACCATAAGATCTAACCAACCAGTACGGCGAGGACGACCTGTTACAGTACCGAACTCATGACCAAGCGTACGAAGTTCTTCACCAATTTCATTAAGTTGTTCTGTAGGGAATGGGCCTGCACCAACACGTGTAGCGTAAGCTTTCACAACGCCGAAAATATTTTTCAAATAGTTAGGACCTACACCAGCACCGGTGGAAGCACCACCAGCGATTGGATGGGAGGATGTTACGAATGGGTAAGTACCATGATCAAGATCTAGCATAGTTGCTTGCGCACCTTCGAACAATACCTTTTTGTCCTCTTGAATCGCTTTCAACACAGCATTATTTGTATCAGTTACATAAGGTTTCAAAGCCTCTGCATATTTAATGTAATCTGCTAAGATTTCATCGTAGTTAACAGGCTCAGCATCGTATACCTTTGTAAGCATTTTGTTTTTAAACTCAACATTGTACGCCAATTTTTGTTTGAAAGTTTCCATGTCGTACAAGTCGCAAATGCGGATGCCGATACGGTTTACCTTATCAGCATAGCAAGGGCCGATACCGTTTTTAGTAGTACCGATTTTAGCATCACCTTTGGACGCTTCTTCGGCCATATCAAGAGCAATATGGTAAGGCATGATGACATGAGCACGGTCAGAAATGTGAAGGGATTTAGCAGATTTACCTTGTTTTTCAAGACCTTCGATTTCTTGTAACAACACCTTAGGATCAATAACAACGCCTGTACCAACGATATTTTGTTTATCATCGTACAAAATACCACTTGGCAATAAACGAAGCGCGAATGCCTTGTCATCTACTACAACAGTGTGACCTGCATTATTACCGCCTTGGCTGCGCACTACAACGTCTGCACGTTCCGCAATCCAGTCAACGATTTTACCTTTACCCTCGTCACCCCATTGAGTGCCGATTACCATACTTGTTGCCATATCTATGTCCTCCAATTGTGAAAGTCAAATTAATCCATAGTTATTATACAACATAATAGCAAAGCACGAAAAGACTAAATAAAGATTACACGAACTCAATCTTTAACTTCTTGCCAAAGGCATGAGCAATCTTTCTTAATGTTTTCAACGAGGGGTTCCCATTCCCATTTTCAATTTTACTTATATCTGATTGCGTAATGCCTGTAACTTCAGATAATTGAGTTTGCGTCATATGAGCTTCAATACGTGCTTTAACTATATTTTCAATAATCTGATACTCATCTTCTAACTCATCCCATTCTTTTTTAAATTTAGGATTTTTTAATTGCTCAGCTAAATATTGATCTAATGTTTCCATATTATGTGTACCTTTCAATATAATCTTGTTTATACTTCAACGCCAATTCAATCGCATTTCTAGGGGTTTTCATAGACTTTTTTACAAAACCGTTGGTCAAAACTATACGTTTACCAACAAAGAAAAAATATAAAATTCTAGAAATATTGGAACCTTGTTTGGTTCTAAGTTCATAAATTCCAGACTCTAAAAATTTTGAAGTTGGTTCCCTTAACTTGTTACCACAGGTTTCAAGCAACTTTAAATCCCTAATCGTTTTAGCTCGCTGTTTTTCTGAAAGTTCGTTTAAAAACAGCTTTGCTGGTTGCTCTCCATTAGATGTTTCATAAAAAATTACAGAAAATGATTCCATTTAATTCCTCCTATTTACTAGAAGAAATCTTTATCTTAATTATATGTTAAAACATATATTAGGTAAAGACATAATCAGCTAAACAACATTATATTTTCAACATAATCCACTGCAAACCATAAGTCAATAGATAAGGGGTGACCATTGGTCACCCCCTATCTATTGACATTTCATCCTATTAAATTAATAAATTAAAATAAGCCTAGCATGTCCTCTAAAAATTAGAACACGCCTGTACTAATTCTAAAAACAGGGATATAGGGTCCCCTACAAATTAGAACAGGCCTGTTCTAATTCTAAAAACAGAGATATAGGGGCCCACCTACAAATTAGAACACGCCTGTACTAATTTTAAAGACGTATATTATACGTCCCCAAGAATTAGCACAAGCCTGTACTGTATAACAATAATTTTATTTAGGTTCTTTCAACCAGAAGCTCATTAATAATCCTAACACACCAACAGGGATCAGTGTCATCAACGCTGTTTGTACATCGTAAATATCTGCTAAATGTCCAATATATGGCGCTACGAGGCCGCCTAATGTAATGCCGAGACCCAATGTAATACCTGATGCAAAGCCTGCATTTTTAGCAAGGTATTTTTGGCCTAGAACGGTAATAGGTCCATATTGCGAGAATACGCCAAAGGCCATTGGTATCATGGCGCCAAAAAATCCCCATGCATTCGGTACGAAGATAAACACTAATACGGATGGTAAAAATATAATATTACCTAAGCGCACTGTTTTTAGAAAGCCTAGCTTATCTGATAATGCACCACCCATATAGGTGAGGACAGCCCCCATGGCAAAGTACATAGTAAGTGCCAAGCTCGATGCACCGGCTTCGCCATTGATAACAGTAATGTATAAAATCGGTATAAAAATCGATAATACGGAGAACAAAATTGATCGAGAGGCAATGACGAAAAATAGCTTTGTAAAACTCACCCAATCGTTTATGCCTGTATTTGTGCCCTTAATTTGGCTTTCACATTCACGCGCATCTTCGGCCTCAGTAGTATGACCTGTGAACGCATATAGATATAGCAACACGCCGAGCGCGGCAATAGCCGTAAACACCCAGAGGAATTGGCCGCCAAAGACATAAACGCCACCAGCAATGAGCGGCCCTAAGGCAAAACCAGCGCTGCCACCAACCGCAAAGCGCCCCATAGCATTGCCAATTTCATGAGATTGCGTGCGATTCACCAAAAGAGCCGCCTCAGGATGGAATAACGCTGCCCCTACGCCAGCTAAAAGAGACAAAGCAAGAATCATTTCATAGTTCGTAGCCAGCGCCATAGCGCTAATGGACACAAGAGTCACTGTAAAGCCTACCGGAATAAACCAAGGTACGCGCCATCGATCCGCTACATACCCCAAAATGGGCTGAGCAATAGACGCTACCACGGTATTACAGAAAATAATCGCCGCCGATTGATAATAATTGAGATTAAAATTAGCAATAAAAAACGGTATCAATGCAGCGAGAGAACCTTGACCGAAATCGTTAATGCAATGAAAGATAGGCGGTGCGTATTTTCTTATGGTGCTTTTCATGTATCCTCCAGATTTGGGTGGTGGTACCGGCAAAAACACTCCACCGGCCGGGTCTGCTTCGCCCTTTTGGGCTTCGCAGGGCCAAAGTCATGTTTTTACCGATACCACCACCTCCCCTATGTACGTTAACTAATAAAAGCACCGTAAGAAAATACGGCACTTACGATAAACAAAAAAGGACGGGTACCCTTCTCAAAACAACTTTGCCCTGTCTGCTCTATGGCTCGTTTTCGGCATAGAAGGTTTAATGCAAAAAGGATGGTCCGTTCAGAAAACGACTCTGTCCTTCTCCCTATGGCCCGTTTCGGCATAGAACTTATAGCGAAAAAGGACGGATACCTTTCTCAAAACGACTTTGCCCTATCTGCTCTATGGCTCGTTTTCGGCATAGAAGGTTTAATGCAAAAAGGATGGTCCGTTCAGAAAACGACTCTGTCCTTCTCCTTATGGCTCATTTCGGCATAGAATCTATAGCGAAAAAGGACGGGTACCCTTCTCAAAACGACTTTGCCCTGTCCCCGAAGGGGACAGATTAAGGCGGTGGAGGCTTTGAGGAGGGTGCCCGTCCTGTACCGGTAGAATTATAGGCCGAAACGAGCCATTATTGTATCTACGTGTTTCAATAGTTTATATGGATCGAAGCATGCATCGATTTCTTCGTCGGTCATGTATTTTTTGATGTTTTCATCGGATTTTAGACCTGTAGCGAAGTCTTTGCCTTCGAGCCAGCGTTCCATAGCATGTTTTTGTACCCAACGGTATGCTTCGTCACGTACGGCACCTTTGTCTACGAGGTGTGTCAAAATTGTTTGGCTAAATACAAGACCACCTGTAAGGTTAAGGTTTTTAAGCATTGTTTCAGGGTATACCAACAATTTATCGATGGTACGGATTGTTAGGTGAAGCATGTAGTTCAACGCGATGGTTGCATCTGGTAAGATGACGCGTTCTACAGAGCTATGGGAGATGTCGCGTTCATGCCACAAAGCTTGGTCTTCGTACGCAGATTGTGCATAACCACGCAATAAACGAGCCATACCACAAATTCTTTCACAAGTGATAGGATTACGTTTATGAGGCATCGCGGAGGAGCCTTTTTGTTTAGGGCTAAAGTATTCTTCAGCTTCGCGCACTTCGGTGCGTTGCAAGTGACGGATTTCCAAAGCGATTTTATCTAATGTACCGCCTACAACAGCAATGGTGGACAATAGTTCAGCGTGACGGTCACGTTGTACGACTTGTGTAGCGATTTTAACAGGTTCAAGGCCTAGTTTTTCACATACGTATTGTTCTACGAATGGGTCGATGTTGGAGTATGTACCAACAGCACCGGACAATTTACCAACAGCAACGCTTTTACGAGCATGTTCCATGCGTTCGATATCGCGTTCTACCTCTGCCATCCAAAGGCAAAGTTTTAAACCGAATGTAGTAGGTTCGCCGTGAATACCGTGAGTACGACCAATCATAGGCGTATGTTTGAATTCTGCAGCGCGACGGCGCAACACAGCGTGTAATTGTTTCAAATCTTCAATCAAAATATCGCAAGATTGTTTCATCATATAGCCAAGTGCAGTATCCTTAACGTCTGTGGATGTCAAGCCAAGATGAATGTATTTAGCCGCTTCAGGGCCTACATATTCGCCCACAGCAGTCACAAAGGAAATGATGTCATGATTTGTTTCACGTTCGATTTCGTGAATTCTTTCAACATCAAAATTGCCCTTTTCCCGAATGATTTTTGCCGCTTCCTTCGGAATCACGCCAAGCTCAGCTTGCGCTTCAGATGCCAATGTTTCAACCAATAACATTGTGTCGAACTCGTTGCGTTCGCTCCAAATATGGCCCATTTCTTCTCGTGTATAACGTGGTATCATGATGTCTCCTTTGCATGGTGAAAGCTAGATTTTTTATATAATAATTGTACCATATGTAAAAGCTTGGTTCAATAAATCTTCCGTATTTTTCCGAATAATATATATATTAGATTTTCTTAATGTTCGGTATTTTATTTTGTATAGATTGTTTTGTAATTTATTATTATAATAGTAATGTATAAATAAGTGATATATCGTATCAACATACTAATAATACACATATAGGAGTAGATCATGGCAAAGAAACAACATAAAGAACAGATACAACAACCGAAGGAATCTCAAACAGCAAGCACGTTGATGAAATTATTTTTTCTCATCAGTTTTATCGTCCTCGGCTTCTTCGTGTTTAACGACATGCCTATCAACTGGATTTTAGGCGTATACGCAGTGGATATTTTAGTATCTCTTATATATGTAGTCATCAATAAAGGTCGCATCGCTACATCCAATGTGGTTCATACGAATGTGCGTCGCATCCTAGCTTTCTTAATTATGCTCATTACTATGTTCTTCTATGCCTTTGCCTTGTGGCGTGTGAATCAATATACTACGCAAATGCAAGTAACATTATTCATAGGTGGCATCATCATTTACTATGCGGTGTTCAACAGCACGAAAACGGCGTTAAAACGTAAGTAGTTGAACAACGGACACAAACAATAGCACCTAGTTTAGCAACAAACTCATAACATAGCATGTAGTCGAACAAGAGATTACTCAACTAGCAAATCATAGGTATAACAAAAAGAGGCATATCTTACATACAACCATGTATGTGAGGTATGCCTCTTTATTGTCCTAGCACGACAGGGATGGCTAAGGACACGACTTGTCCACGTTTGTTAACAATGCTACCGCTCGTCTTGATGATACGTATCGCTTCGTCTCGTACATCAGGAGGAACAGAGTCCTCTACGATACGCGGGGTATTAACGCCGACGATTACATTGCCGCTAGCGTCAAAGTTAACGCGCACAACGGCTTCGCCGCGTACAGATGATGCTTGGCCTTGTTCTTTCACTTGGCGCAAATATTCTGTAGGATTAATATCCGATTGTTCGAGCCACGCCCGTTGACCCGGCGTCAGCAAATTGAGTGCATCCGCAAAAAACGATAGGTCTTTATCTGTATTATCGAGACCATTACCTTCTGCATTAGGATCCGTCGATACGTCATTACCTACTAATTTCTTTTGTTCTTCCTGTTTTTGATGTGTCACAACACCTGTCTCACCGCCAGTAGCCTCAGATTCTATGGCCTTTGGAACAGCCCATTCACGTTTTGTAGCCGATGCTGGTTGTTCTGTATCTATAGTTTTCTGTGGTTCTACGGTATTTACAGTCGGTTTCGTTTCTTGTTTCTGAGCTACCGACGCAGGTGCATCTGTAGGCGGTTTTGCCTCCTCTGGTGGCGGCGTTACCGTCGGATGATCCTCGGCGTGTTCGCTTTCACCAGCATCAGCCAAATCAAAGCTAATCTCAGCTGCCTCTTGGCCTGCACCAGTGCCACTCATGCCTTTTAGTGAAAGCCCCATGCCCGTTATCATGAGAATACTGATGCACAGGGATATCAAAAACGGTCGAAAATAATGCGATTCAAACATAGAATCACTTCCGATCCGTAGCGACACTAATATACTTAGCGCCGTTTACTTTCAGCATATCGAGAAGGGCGATGACCTCGTTATAATACACGTCCTTAGACGCGCGAATAACAAAGGCCTGTCGTGGCGTAGTCCGCACGATATCCTGTACCTCTTGGGACAGATTATCCGCAGAAATTTCGCGGTTATCGATATAGAGTTTATGCGATGTGGTGAGAGTAATGATAATCGGTTCAATGGATTTAGCCGTCGAAGTCGATGTGGATGGTAAATTTAACGGGATTTGTTGCTCCGTATTCATGTATAAAGTGCCGACCATGAAGAATACCAATAGAAAAAATACGATATCAATCATAGGGATGATCATGATGGTCGGTTCTTTTTTCACTCCTAATGTACGACGTCTCATAGGTCATGTTCCTCGTTGTACGCATCAAGAATGCTGCCACATTCATGTTCTAAGGCTACGATAAAATCATTCACCTTTGCTGCACAATAGCTGTGAAAGGCAAGAGCAATGATGGCCACCGTAAGGCCTGTAGCAGTAGCTACCAAGGCTTCGGATACACCACCTGTGATGATGGTTGGAGCCCCAATGTCACCACCTACAACGGCAAAAGCGCGGATCATGCCAAGAACGGTACCGAGCAAGCCAAGCAACGGCGCCATGGTAACGATCATGCTAAGCCACCCAAGGCCACGTTTTAAGCGTTCATCGGTATAGCCTACCAAGTCTTGTAAACGGTTTTCTAAACCATTGTAATTTTTTGCACTGCGCAAAGCCTTTGCAAAGAGAGTACCTAGATTTTGTGTATCTCGTTCTAATACGGTTGGCAACATAATCCAGCCTGGATGATTATTTAGAACAGCCGTGAATTGGCGCATGTCCTTACGGAATTTACGGTATAGAAAAAATCGCTCAATACCAATCATTAGGGTAACAACTAGAAAGATAACGAGTGGGTACATAACGAAACCACCAGCTACAAATAAATGTGCAATGCTACTCATACTAACCTCCAAAACCCACACTCTTTTAGGCTCTTATCTAATAATTATACCACGTTTTTACACATCAAAACATATGAGGCTTACGATAGATGAGTAAAAATATACTAGTTGATGCATACAATCTGACAAAGATCTTAACTAGTATAAGAAAATACAGAAAAAGGGCTACATCAATAGACATGCTAATTGATGTAGCCCTTATTAGTGCAATTTTATGTACCTTTGTATGAATTTTTTATATGGACTATTTATATTGTGCACGCTATGAAGCGCAGGCTTTCATAAATGGCACAGAATCGATTCGTACATAGCTAGATATTATTTATCAAGTTTATTAATATCCAAGCGATTCATGCTGCCAATGAAGCGATTGTAAGATTCAATCATATCATTGTAATGATCAGCTGATTGGTCACCTAAGAATGTACGAACTCTACCAATCGTTGTATTTAATTGAGACTTAGCAGTGTTATATTCTGGACTCGTAACGGTGCCAGCTACATCCATAATGCCTTGTAACTCTTGGTTAGCTGCATTTACATCGATTTGTTTGCCTTCTTCAAAGCCATCTAATAAAGCCGTTAAGCGTAAATGAACTTCTTGAACAGCGGCTGCGTTTTTCTTACCAGAATCTTTAAGTTCTTTCAACTGTTCTTGTTGATTTTCTGTGTTGTGTTTGTGAACTACTGCATCTAACTGATTATATGCTGCATAGAATTGATCATATAGTTGAACGTATTTAGGTCCTAATTGTTGTTCCTTAGCATAATTATCTGCTTGATATGAATTAGTTTGGTAGTACGTATCCAATTCACTGGCTACTGGTACAATATCCTTTAATACAGCCAATACGTTGTCTAAAGGTTCCTTCATATCATCATATGGTACGCCAGCGTCTTTAGCAGCTTGCAACTTTTGTTGTAAGGTATCAAAGTGTGGTGCCATGAAGCTTGTTAAATGTTGCCCCTCTTTTAGTTTTTGAACGGACGGATTGATAGCATATCCAAAGCGTACGGACCAACTATTAAAATCGCCAATCGCTTCGATATAGTTATTGAACACTTTAATGTCCTGTTGCGATGCCTTTTGAGCGCCTTGTTGCACCCCATTGGCAATCTTAGAAAAACTACAGCCACTCATGAATAATGGGGAGGTAAGAGCAGTTACACACAATACTGCTGTTGTCAGTTTTTTTGCTAATGGATTCAAAATAAATCTCTCCTTTTAAAATAACCCATAAAGTATACATCTATAACTAAATTATATACTAAATATGATTTTTACAAAAGTCATACTTATGCATTTCATGAAAAAAGGCATAGTACCCATCATTTCCTATCGATTACAAACCGATAGCAGTATAGATACTATGCCTGTATGTATAGAGATTATGTTAAGGACTTGTCAAAGACGCCTATTAATTCTTCGACGGCTTGTGATTCACTCATTTCGCCATCTAAAACTGCGGCTTCTACTTCGCCCATACGACCTTGAATGACTACATTGTTAAAGAATAGGTTGTGCAAGTGTTCGTCAATCATATCGCGTACCCAACGAAGGGATTGTTCTTGACGGCGTTTTAAGAATACGCCATTTTCTTTACCTTGTTCAGCAAATTCTTGGATTACATCCCACAATTCATCGAGACCATCCTTCGTAACGGCTGAACATGTGTAAGCTTGGGTTTTCCATTTTTCCGTAGCTGGACGGATGTAATGTAGCATCCGATCGTAATCGCTACGAGCGATGAGAGCACGCTTAAGGTTATCCCCATCAGCCTTGTTGACTACAATAGCATCGGCAAGTTCCATAACGCCTTTTTTGATGCCTTGCAATTCATCGCCTGCACCAGTAAGCACGATGAGCATAAAGAAGTCTACCATGGAGCGCACGGTAACCTCACTTTGCCCAACCCCAACGGTTTCGACAAGAATAATATCATATCCAGCAGCCTCGCAAAGTAGCATGGTCTCTCTACTTTTACGAGCTACACCGCCTAGTGTACCACCAGCCGGCGATGGACGAATATAGGCTTCAGGATGCTTCGTCAACGTTTCCATCCGCGTTTTATCGCCCAAAATACTGCCTTTTGTGACTTGGCTTGTAGGGTCTACAGCAAGTACGGCAACCTTGTAACCAGCTTCAATGAGCATATTACCAAAGGCTTCAATAAATGTACTTTTACCGGCCCCAGGCACACCAGTAATACCGATGCGCAACGCCTTACCTGTGCGTGGCAATATAGCTTGTAATACTTGTTGAGCTAATTTAAAGTGTTCCTTATTATTACTTTCTACTAATGTGATAGCCCGTGAAAGTATAACGCGGTCCCCCTGCTCGATACCGCGTACATAATCAGCGACAGTTAACTTCTTTCGCCGCTGTACGGGACGTACAGACGGAGCCAGATGAGCGGAGCTAGACAAGAGGCCGTCGTGCATTTCCTTGACGCCTTTCATCACGTGACACGCAAAAGTATCATCTTTCTTCGCATCTTCTGGCACCCAGTCCGGACGATACGTACTACCCTCGGCATTTGCGTTTTTTACACCTAATTCGGGAGCTTTACTGTCACCAGCAACGCTTTGTGCATTACGCAATTCATCCGGAGTAGGCCGTTTATTATCAGTCATTGCCTTCGTCTTGAACGTGGCTAGTCAATGTTTCTAGTAATTTTTTCGCCGCTACTGGCAAAACTGTACCAGGGCCAAAGATAGCCACTGCGCCATGTTCGCGTAGGAATTCATAGTCCTGAGCAGGGATTACGCCGCCGATGGCAACCAAAATATCTCCACGACCACGTTTCTTGAGTTCTTCTACAAGTTGAGGTAACAATGTTTTGTGACCAGCTGCAAGAGAACTGAAGCCAACGATATGAACGTCATTATCCACCGCATCTTGTGCTGTTTCCTCTGGAGTTTGGAACAAAGGTCCGATATCCACGTCAAAGCCCATATCCGCGAAGGATGTAGCAATAACTTTGGCACCGCGGTCATGACCGTCTTGGCCCATCTTCGCAATCATGATACGAGGGCGACGACCTTCGAGTTCTTCGAAATCATCCGCCATTTGACGTACTTCTTTGATAACATCATCATCTTCATATTCGCTGGAGTATACGCCAGAAATAGAGCGGATAACCGCTTTATGACGGCCACAAACTTTTTCAACAGCAAAGGAAATTTCGCCCAAAGATGCACGAGCACGAGCAGCTTCAAGGGCAAGAGCAAGCAAGTTGCCTTCACCAGATTCTGTAGCATTTGTAATCGCTTCGAGACAGGATTGAACCTTATCTTCGTCACGGTTAGCACGCAATTGTTCCAATCGACGAATTTGCGCTTCCCGTACTGCCGTATTATCTACGTCGAGGATATCCAATGGATCTTCTTTATCTAGACGGTATTTGTTGATACCGATAATCGCTTCACGACCAGAGTCGATACGAGCTTGGCGACGAGCTGCAGCCTCTTCGATACGCATCTTAGGAAGACCTGTGTCAATCGCTTTCGCCATACCGCCAAGGGATTCGATTTCTTGGATATGCCCCCAAGCACGACGGATCAATTCATCAGTCAATGCTTCTACATAGTAGGAGCCGCCCCATGGGTCGATAACCTTACATACCTTAGTTTCGTCTTGGATGTAAAGCTGAGTATTACGCGCAATACGTGCAGAGAAGTCTGTAGGCAATGCGATGGCTTCGTCAAGCGCATTGGTATGTAGAGATTGAGTATGGCCCAATGCGGCGCCCATCGCTTCCATACATGTACGAGCCACGTTGTTGAATGGATCTTGTTCTGTAAGAGACCAACCAGATGTTTGGCTATGTGTACGAAGAGCCATAGATTTAGGATTTTCAGAACCGAAGCTCTTAATAATCTTAGCCCACAACATACGAGCCGCACGCATTTTAGCCACTTCCATAAAGTAGTTTTTGCCGATAGCCCAGAAGAAGGACAAACGAGGTGCGAATTTATCTACGTGAAGGCCTGCATTGACACCGGTACGGATGTATTCAAGGCCGTCAGCCAATGTGTAACCTAACTCGATATCTGCAGTAGCGCCCGCTTCTTGCATATGGTAGCCAGAAATAGAGATACTGTTGAATTTAGGCATGTACTGGGATGTATAGGCAAAGATATCACCGATGATGCGCATGGACGTAGCTGGAGGGTAAATATAGGTATTACGTACCATGAACTCTTTCAAGATATCATTTTGGATTGTACCGGCCATAACCTTTTTATCAACACCTTGTTCTTCACCAGCTAGGATGTAGAACGCCATAACAGGCAATACGGCGCCGTTCATTGTCATGGATACGGACATTTGGTCAAGAGGGATACCGGAAAATAGAATTTCCATATCGAGGATGGAGTCTACCGCAACGCCCGCTTTACCAACGTCGCCCACTACGCGAGGATGGTCGGAGTCATAACCACGGTGAGTAGCAAGGTCAAAGGCAATAGACAAACCTTTTTGGCCTGCTGCCAAGTTACGACGATAGAACGCATTGGATTCTTCGGCTGTAGAGAAACCAGCGTACTGACGCACTGTCCAAGGACGAGTTACGTACATTGTGGAATAAGGTCCACGCAAGAATGGAGGTACACCAGCCATATAGTCAAGGTGTGTCATCCCTTCATAATCCATCTCTGTATAGAGAGGTTTTAATTGGATTTGCTCCATTGTCGTGTTATATAAGTCTTCAAAGCTTTTTCCTGTTTCTTTTTTAAGTTCAGCAAGCCATGCATCGCGCGATGTGGCAGACTGAGATCCCAAGCCAAGAGAGGAGAAGTCTGGATTTTTAAACATGAGCTCACATCCCTTTCTTATCTTGTAACGTATTTAAAATAGCGTAGCAGTTTGCGCGAACAGAGATGAAATCATCTACACCGGCTTCACGATATACAGGCTCTAGGTCCTTAGAAGGTGCCCCTGCCAAAATAACCGTTACATTCGGCATAGTTTCTTTCAATTCTTTCGCAAGTGGTGGAACCAATTCAGGATACGTATCATCTGTAGAACAGATAACTACCACATCGGCGCCACTTTCACGAGCCGCTTTAGCCGCATCAGCCGTTGTTTCATGGCCATCATTTTTGATTACTTCGAATGCCGCTACTTCAAAGAAGCCTGTGGAGAAGTCCGCACGAGGTTTATGTTGAGGAATAGGGCCCATATTAGCCAAGAATACCTTCACATTATCTTTTGTGCGTTGTTTATAATTTTCCGTACGCATACGAAGGGCTTCAAATTGTTCCGTCCAGCGATGTGCAGTAATTGGTTCGATAGTTTCAGAGGAAATATCGCCCGCCTCTAAAGCACTGCGAATTTGGCGAATTGTCATTTTGTGTAATGCACCCAATTCGATAAGGCCAATCAACGCACCTGGTTCTGTTGTGCTTGCTTCTAACGTAGCTTGTGCTTTTACAAGAGCATCTTGATCTGCACCAGCCAAGTATTCTTCAAGATGAGCTACACGTTTTTGACGTAATGTTTCATGATTTTCAGGTTTTGGATCAAGCAATTCTTCCGTCATATTAGCGTACATATTATTACCAACCGCTACATCCTTACGGAATGCAAGGTTTTTAAAGCGTTCATTAAGAATTGTTTTAACTTGCGCTTGAGGATAACCTTCCTTCAAGGCAGCGATAATGCCACCTTTAGACTCGATAGTTTGGAATTCATCCCAAATTTTTTCGCATAGTTCAGCTGCCAATGTTTCTACATACCAAGAACCACCTACAGGGTCAACTGGTTGACGCAATTCGAATTCAGTTTGTAACATAACTTGAATGTTACGGGCAATACGACGAGAGAATTCATCGGATTTGCGAATTGGTTGATCAAATGGAGAAACTTCAAGGCTATTGAGGCCGCCTACAACGCCGGAGAATGCTTGTGTTGTGTTACGCAACAAGTTTACATATGGGTCGTATACGGTTTTTGTGAAAGCCGATGTTCTACCGTGTACATGAACGGCACGGTCGCTTTCACCAGCGCCGAAGGCCTCCATAATGCGAGCCCAAAGCACGCGCAACGCACGCAATTTAGCAATTTCCATGAAGAAGTTTGCACCCAAGGAGAATGTAAACATCATGCTCTTAGCAATGGTATGAATATCGATGTTGCGTTGTGCCAATTGCCGCACGTAGCAAACAGCTGTTGCCAATGCATAGGCAACCTCTTGCACATCATTAGCACCGCCATTAGCGTATACATCACCGGATACGAGCACTGTTTTAAGCTCAGGTGCTTGATCCTTGGCCCATACAACAGTATGTGCCATTTCATCAAAAGCAGTATCTAAAGACATATGCAATGCACCGTCTTTAGCCCACACGCCGATAGGATCTGCACCAACGAGACCTTTCAAATCGGATGTTTGCTTTTTAGAAGCTTTCACAGTAGCCGACAACATACCGAGCAAAATCGCTGCAGATGCGCCAGTTTCAATGTATAAAGGATTTTCCTTAAGATTAAATCGTTCAATTAATTGACTGCAATCGGCCATCGTATACAAGGATGTGCCGCCTACACCAACAGATGCGCCTACTTGCACATCTTGATCATGGCGTGTTGCTTCATCAAGACGAATGTTGTGAATGGTTCCGCCTTTCACAATTTCGTATAAACTTGCATGATTAGCATCCTTCGGTAAGGACTCATCCACATATTGAGATACGCCCCAAGAATCTTTGATATAACCGCTTGCTTTCGTGCCACGTAGGAACTCGCCAGCGCCAGGATAAACGCCCTTTGGAATCTTTTCCTGATGCAATGCAGGTGTATAGATAGGTTGTAACGTAATACCTTCATAGGTTTTGGTGAACATTTTTTTATGGAAATCGCCACCTTTTAACGCCTTTTCAACCTCAGCCTGCCATCGTTCATACGTAGGTTTCTCAAACTCATCAAAGGATACAGGCGCCAGTAAATCGCGTTCAGTGTCCTTTGAAGTCTTTTTGTCAGACATATATGTGCCTCCTTTTCAACTTGAAACCATACAGGGGGAACAGCGCACCGTACCAGTGAGTTGCTTCGTATATGAGTTACATAGGTGCCAAATATATGTCCATCATGATGATGAATCTCCAGTCAAACTATTAAGCCTATGCCATATATGAACGACCCTCTAGCGTGGCAATAAAAAAACGTGCCACCCGAGAGTGACACGTTAGGTTGCATATTGAATGGTACACTAAAACTATTGTAAAAAGTATACCTCAATCCCCTTCCTATCGCTCGTAGGTACATAACGGTGATTATCAAATAGGCAGTTCTCCTGGCTCGGGCTCAACACCTTGCTTTCGCCTTCCCAGATTGCTCCAGTGACATGTATGAAAGCAGGCTCGTCCTTACAGTGGCGGGACCGCATCGGCTTGTACCGATTTCTCTATTAAGTCTTGCGACACCTATTCTCTATATTCGTTGTTCTAAGTCCAATATAGTGTAAAAATATGCACAAAGTCAATGAACATAACAGTTAATCATAAGTAGCAAATTTAAAGTTATAACTAACGCATATATAGAATGATAAAAATGCATAGGTACAATTTAGAGAAATTACCTCTATAATTCGCTACCGCTATACTACCACCATGTTATAATAATTCTACTAGTGGGAGGTCGTATTATGAACGAAATAAACAAAAAAGGTCTCAGCACTACATTGTTGTGCTGTTTAATTTGGGGTTTGCTGCCCCTCTATTGGGCGCTTTTAAACCAAGTATCATCCTTTTCCGTATTATCGCACCGCATCATCTGGTCCGGATTTTGGATGCTCGTCCTCATCATCGTCACGGGCCGTCAACAACTACGCATCGACATACAACACCTACGTACCCATCTCTCACAGTTTGGTCTATTATTACTGGCCGCTGTGCTCATCAGTATAAACTGGTTCACCTACATTTGGGCCGTTACAAACCAACACGTACTCGACACGAGTTTAGGGTATTACATCAATCCCTTACTCAACGTATTGCTCGGTATTTTAATTTACAAAGAATCCTTGCTGTGGCCACAAAAACTAAGTATCGCCATTGCAATCTTGGGCGTGGCTATCATGACTGTTCAACTAGGTACATTACCCATTGTCTCTATCGTCCTAGCCGTATCCTTTAGCCTCTACGGCGCCGTTAAGAAACGACTCACCATCCATCCATTTTCGAGCATCGCCTTCGAGGCATGGCTCATCACACCGATAGCATTATGGTATTTAACGGCTATAGACACCACCTCGTGGACCTTTATCGAAAACCTAACGCCGACCGGTCTCCTCCTCATCGGCGCTGGCCTTACCACATCGATTCCGCTCATCCTCTTTTCATACGGTGCCCGCCTATTGCCACTAAACATTCTCGGATTTTTACAATACCTGTCTCCTACCATGGGCTTCTTCTTGGCCATCTTCTACTTTGGTGAAAGCTTTGGCACAGCACAACTCATAGCCTTCGGCTGTATCTGGGTGGCACTCGTATTGTTCACCCTATCCAATCAAATGACGACACGTATTAAGATAAAAAAATAGAATACATTACAAAAAAGCTGTAGCAAATGAAATTCTCATTTAATACAGCTTTTTATGTGTTCGTTTCACACGAGTCTAATGTAATATAAACTCAGATCTTATTAATCTAATTCATTCATATTTGTCGTATTCATATTAGAAATATAATGGTTATAAGCCTCAATCATACGAGTATAGTCCTTATCTTGTTTCGAACCCATATAAGTCCGGATAGCACCGATTGTAGAGTTTACAGAGGTCTTAACAGTGTCATAGTTAGAGCTAGTAATGCCATTAGATAAATCACCAATAGCTTGTAACTCTTGATTCATGGCATTCACATCCGGTTGTTTTTCACTATCTAACTTTTCAAGAACAGCGGTAAGTCTCAAATGAACCTCTTGTGCTGCGGCTGCGTTTTTCTTACCTGCATCGCGCAATTCTTGTAACCGTTGTTGCAATCGATCGAGGTTGATTTTATGCATCAAATTATCAAAATCTGCATAGATAGGCACAAATTGCTCATACAACTGTACATACTTTGGACCTAATTGCTGTTCCTTAGCATAGTTATCTGTGGTGTATCCTTTAGATTTATAATATGCATCGAGTTCTTCGGCTACCGGTGTGATTTCATTCAATTTTGAAAGCAACTTATCTAGGGGCTCCTTCATTTCATCATAAGGAATACCGGCTTGCTTAGCTTCTTCTAATTCTTTTTGTAACTGTTTAAAGTTCGGTGTATTAAATACAGTTAAATGCTTACCTGCTTTTAAATCATTAATCGTCGGTGTATTCGCATAATCAAACATAACAGCCATGCGATTATATCGGCTTATGGCTTTCACATATTGATTAAATAATTGTACCTGATTCTGTTCCGACCGCTGTGCAATCTCCTTGCGGCTCTGCTCAGTCCCTTGCCATAGTTCTGACATACTACAACCGCTCAAAAACAAAGGTGATGTCAGCGTTAGTGCACACAACACAGCCATTGCCATCCTTTTGCCAAGTGGTTTCATGATGAATTCTCTCCTTTCATCAATATACAGCTTAGTTTATATATTCTAATTATATACCTATTATAAATAATAAGAAATAACTCCTAACAATGGTTTTATACGTGTACAGATACAACCTATCCTACATTAGTGCAAACAGATATTGATTTAGCTAAAAATAGTAAATCCGTAAAGAAAACCTTAACCATTCCTGCGTGGCTTAACGATAGAGCCCTAGCGAAAGGTATCAATTTCTCCCAGCTTTTACAAGAAGCGTTAGTAGAGAAAACAATGTAAATTCACATCATTAATTACTCAGCAAAATTAGGAGTACTGTCCACGCAATAACTGCTAAGGTGAGTAATATGATACAAAGCATCCACAGAATTATTACGAAATAGAGCAATAATTTTAGTACATATAATACATCAAACCATATACTATGACGATCCTCTAATCGCGCCATATATTCGGAGAGATGGCGCACCAAAAATGGAGCTTTCGCATTAGGATTCAGCTTCTTCCAGTACAGCATAATATACGGCGTTACAAAACAACCTACAAACACTAAGTATGTAAGGAATAGAGGTGTTTCTATATTATGTTGTGACATAAACCCTGACCAGTCCATGACCATTAGACCACCAAGGTATAGAAAAACAAACCAATATATAAATCCTACCACTTTTAAAATAAGGCGAATTATCTGTTTACTATCCATTGTGACAATCCCATTACTATCAATAATCTAGTCTTTTCGAGTTTTATAAGACTATAATCCTACTAATGTTTTAAATCGCGTATTATTGTGAAAGCGTTCAAAATGATCTTGTTCAGCAGCAACAGACTTTACAGAAGGATCAATTTTGATTGCTTTTTCAAGCCAATCAAGGGCCTTAGTATCATCCCCTTGGTCTGCATAAATAGTAGCAATACCATACACAGACCAAGTATTATTAGGGTCCTTTTCTAATACCTTTTCGAACCATTGTTTAGACTCATTTAATTGACCTTGTAGTTTATAAACCATGGCCATATTATAGTAGTTAGCTACATTATTAGGATCTAAATCATAAGCCTTCTTCGTATCAATCAAACCTTTGGTGGTATCGCCATTGAGTGCTGTTGCAAAACCGCGAATAGAATAGGCTTCAGCATTATTAGCATTTGCATTAATAGCTATTGTTGATTCTTCTATCGCCTTATTATAATCACCAGATGATAGAGCTTGTTTGGCGACATTCAAACGACTATTAGCTTCTGTAGTTTCATTCTTCTGTATTTCTTGTGATTCCACTGTAGTTTTAGTTGCTTTTTCTTGATTATTTACAAGTAATGAGCAACCTACATTAAACACTATTAACATAGCTATAAATGGTAATATAAATAAATGCTTCATATATCTATCCTACTTAATAATTCATATAAACAATCATTAGTTTGAGCATAAGAGATTTCCTTAGCATATAAAAATCGCTTTTGATAATTAGACCATAGATTTTCTTGATAATTCGATTGTGCTAAGTTATTTAAAGTTTGTTTCCAATCTACAATACGTTCTATCGTACCTCGTTTTTCAGCAGTTCTATAGATTGCTTGAGATAATATAATATAATCAATCATATCACCATTAAGTTGAGTAAGTACAAATACATCATATCTATCACGAGGTCGAGTTGAAAGCTCACCACGACTAAGAATGGTTTCAATTTTTTCAGCTAAAATTGTCTCTAAATTATATGACCAAATATCTATTTGCTTTCCATCAAATACAGATAGAACCTGATATTTAATTTGTCTAGGTGTAATAGCATCATCCGTTGTAATATCTATAAATACATACTCTTGTAAATGTTCATATGAAGCAGATATTTTCAAACGAACACCACCATATTTATCCGCTCCACGAATCGGCTCACCAGATTCAACATGAAATAAAAAAGCACTTTCTGATAATACTACAATTTCATTAAATACGGATATAAGAGTATCAATATTTAATGTGATACCCTTCAGCGTAACATCTAAATCCATAGTTGTACGCTTATCAAGGCCTATAATTTGACCAATTAAATACCCGCCCTTCAAAATAAAGGAGTCCTTATAATTACTTACTGCAATAGCTTTCAGTATCTCTTCAAGTAAGTATTGCTGTTGTACTTGTTGTGCTGGGACTCTTTTTTTCTTAGCAATATCTTTCATTTTACTTTTAAAACTGTTAGCATTAGCAAACTTCATGTTAACACCTCTATATAGGATTGTAATTTACTAGTCACTTTAAACAATTTTCCATAATAATATAACTCATCTAGATTATATTTTTTATCTTTAAAATACATTTGAAATGCTGTCGATATAAGCTGTATATCTATTTTATATATAGGGCGTAAACATTCTGCTAGTGTACGCTCTCTTGAATAAAGAGAAATAAACTGTTTAGGCTGACGCTCTAACTGTTCAATTCCTTTATTATAATGAGCACGCAAAACAATAGGTAAAATATTATTCAGTTTTAACTTCTTTGTATTTGTACCATAAGGAAAGCTGAGGGTTGGCTGAAATGGAACAGTTAAGGATAACCCATGTAACCATAATGCAGAATCTAAGCTAAATATTCCTTTAGGAAATCTATGTTGAATGCAAAACCACTCATCTACATATACGTTTGGCAGAGAATATAAACCACGTTCATCAGAATAGATTTCTTCATTTGCTAACATCAAGTTTAACGTATAATAAGAAAGACCTAATTGTTTGACTTGATTAAAGTTTAATAAACCTTCATTATCTTCAAAAGCATCATAAATAAGACTCTTTTTGATATCCAATATCCCCACCTCCTATGTTCAGACTAAACAAAAATACCAACCCAAAGTTTTAAAACTACTATATACAAAACAAAGTGCTAACATCTTACTACGATGTTAGCACTTTGTTTTAATTTAGTCTATTAGATTTTCTAGTACAATTATTTTTTAGCCTTAGAGCAACGATCCAATAAGTACGCTACGCTTACGAATGGGATACCGCCGCTTTCACCAAGACCAATTTCACAGGTAGAACTGGAACTTACGCCAAGTGTAGCACCGTATTCGGCAACTTCACTAGCAAGGTCTTTTGTAGCACATTTATTAAGTTCTGGTGTGAAGAAACCTTTTTGACCAGCAAAGCCATCGCATGCGAAGGATTTAATATTGAATACATGGTCAGAGCATAGACGTGCCAAGTCTTCGATGTATTGAGATTTACCCAATACTTTGATTTTACATTGTTTATGAACAAGAACGCGTTCATCGCATTTTGTAATATCAAGACGAGGTACTACGAATTTGCATAAGAATTCAGAAATATCATTGATTTCTAAATCTGGCATATGTTTGAATGCATGGTTAAAGCATGCACTATGGTCGATAACGATTGGATATTTACCATTTTGAGATGCTTTCATCAACGCATCGTGTAAATCTTTTACAGCACGTTCATGTACGTCATCGTAGTTTTCAAAGCTCAAGCCGCAGCAGAGGTTTTCGATATGTTCAGGATAGATGATATCGATTTGAGCCTTGTTACAGAGGCTTTCAACAACTTGTTGCAAGCTGCGTTGATCATCATAACCTTGGTTTTGACGGAACGCACGGTTCGCACAAGTACTGAAGTATACAACCTTTTCAAAGTTAGTAGGTTTAATGCGGTTTTTCAATTTATAGCGATTAGCCTTAGGTGTTGTTTTAGGTACATAAGGTGTTACGCCAGTTACGCCATGTAAACCTTCAGTGATTTTGGAAATTGCTTTTTGTGTAATAATAGCACCAGCAATGCCTTCAAGGCTTACGCCGGCACGGCACATTTCAAGAGTACTGGAGAAGTTATCGTAAATTTTCTTAGCCAAACCAGGTGCTGGTGGATCAATGCGACGCATGGACAATGCGATTTGTGCAGTATCGATGCTAAGTGGGCAAAGACCTTTACACATGGAACATGCAGCACAAGTTTCAACACCGAAATATTCGTAACCTTTTTTAAGTTCATTTGCAACAGCGAAATTGCCTTCATTTTCAAGGCGTTTAGTTTCGCGCAACAATGCGATACGTTGGCGTGGTGTCAATGTCAAATTACGGCTAGGACAGTTCTTTTCACAGAAACCGCATTCCATACAGATTGTGAAAGCATCATCGATAACACATTGTGCTTTAAGATTTTTCTTGTACACATCTGGATCGTCAGTAATCATAACATCAGGGTTCAAGATACGAGTAGGGTCAAAGATAGCTTTGATACGACGGTTGATTTCGTACGCTTTGCGGCCCCATTCCATTTCGATGAAAGGTGCCACCATACGGCCTGTACCATGTTCGGCTTTCAAAGAACCACCAAAACCAGATACGCGTTCGGACATTTCTTTTACCAAATCACCGAAGTTCTTAGTATCTTTAGGGTCACTGAAATCAGGAGTAATGTTAAAGTGAACGTTACCGGACAACGCATGACCGAAGATTACACCACCATCAACGAAATCGTATTTGTGGAATAATTCAGTAAGCATTTCGATGCCCTTAGTAAAGTCCTCGATTTGGAAGCAAACGTCTTCTGTGATAACAGTAGTACCTTTTCTACGTTGACCACCAACGATTGGCAAGATACCTTTACGGATTGCCCACCAGGAATCGTATTCTTTAGGATCTTGAGAATAAAGACTTGGAATAGCTGTTGGAATGTCTTTCAATTGTTCTTTAATGAAAGCCAAGTTTTCATCAACAATTTCTTTAGAATAGCTTTCAGTTTGGAATAAGATAGCACTTGTACCTTCTGGAACTTCACGAACGAAATCAGGTACATTATCTAGAGTTTGAACTGCTTTTAAGGATTGATAGTCCATCATTTCAGCAGCAACAACCTTTTCACGGCCCATATTAGCCAAGGCTACAACGGCAAGAGATGCGTCGTTCAATGTGCTGAAGAACATGAGACCGCAACCTTTGTGAGGTACATCTTCAACAGTGTTGTACACGATTTCAGATACAAAGCCCAATGTACCTTCGGAACCGATGAACAAGTGATTGATAATATCGATAATATCTTCAAAATCTACAAGGGAGTTCAAACCGTAACCTGTAGTATTTTTGATTTTATATTTGTGATGAATCAAATGAGTCAACTCTTCATCAGCCAAGATTTCTTTGCGCAATTGCAAAATATCTTCAACCATTTGTGGTTTTTCTTTGAGGAATTGATCGATGCTCTTTTTATCGGATGTATCCAAAATGGAACCATCTAATAAGACAACGCGAATAGAGCGAATTGTTTTATAAGAGTTTTGTGCAGTACCACAGCACATACCGGAGGAGTTATTGTTCAAAATACCGCCTACCAATGCTGTTGCAAGCGTTGCAGGGTCTGGACCGATTTTACGATTATATGGTTTCAACAAATCATTCGCATCGGAACCGATAACACCACATTCACAACGCAATGCTTTGCCATCGTCGATAACTTCCATTTTTTTGAAGCCATCATTACAAACGATAAGCACGTCTTCACTGGAACATTGACCAGACAAAGAAGAGCCAGCCGCACGGAATGTAAATGGTGTGCCACATTGTTGACACAAACGAATAAGACGACGTACTTCGGATTCGTTTTCTGCTTTTACCACTACTTTTGGTAAATAACTGTAACAAGATGCATCTACACCATACGCATAACGGCGCAGACGGTCTGTATAAACACGATCCTTACAAATCGCTTGCGCCTCTTTGGCAAAACGATCATAATCTTTAACTAATATACTCACTTGAAAAGCCTCCAATCCTATCCTTAGGAAAATTTCTTTTATAACTAGTATACGCCGTTCTCATTTCGGTCGCTACCATTATGCATAAATTGTATATGAAATATAAATTCTATAGATACACAATACAAAATGTATCTTAGTTGAAAGTTGATTTCATTTACCAAAAAAACAAGTGCATTTCCTAGGAACACACATCAATAAAAATATATGATAACCACTTATAAAAGCCCTTATGGGTATCCCCTATCAATATGTGTATTCATGGGGATTAAGAGGTATGTAGCATGAATACAGATCTACACCAATATATGAATATTTATGTGAATTTCCCTAGTATCCTGTATATTATACATTAGGAATTATCAATATAAATTAGTTATGCGTTTTAGGAATAGATCTACTATTTGCTCGATTTTTAATAGTAATCTATTATTATCACGCCTCAACATTTGTAAAACATGTAAATACTTTTGCTTGATTTTGTTTTACAAATTGATATAATATTTGTAAAAAGAGGTGATAATTATGGCTACAACTAATATCAATATACGAGTTGACGAATTGTTAAAAAAGGATGCCGAAGCATTGTTTAATGACTTAGGCCTCAGCATGTCATCTGCTATCACTATGTTCTTAAAATCTGCATTAAATCATGATGGTATCCCATTCGAAGTAAAACGTGCAAAACCAAATACAGAAACAATACAAGCCTTAGCAGAATATGAAACTATGAAAGCTCATCCGGAAAAATACAAACGGTATAGTAGTTTTGCAGAATTACTTAAGGATGTTGAAAATGAAACTTAAGATTGTTGCATCAAATACTTTCAAAAAAGATTTAAAATCTGCTAAAAAACGAGGTTTAAAACTCGACAAATTACAAGCTATTGTAGATAAACTCGCTGCTGAGATTCCCTTAGAACAAAAGCATCGTGATCACGCACTTACAGGAAACTATAAAGATTTTCGAGAATGCCATATAGAACCAGATTGGCTATTAATTTATCGAAAAGATACAGATGTACTTGAATTATTTCTATTCCGAACTGGAACACATGCAGATTTATTTTAAACAACATATATGGCTATGAAAAACAGCAAAAAGGCTGTAACAAAAATGTGGTAAAACTATTTTTGTTACAGCCCTTTTATATATTTTTCTTATGTTTAGACTATATAGGTACTCTTGTAAATTAGAACAGGCGTGTTCTAGTTGTAAAAGTATCACATTTAGGTGCTCTTATAAATTAGTACAGGCGTGTTCTATTTGTAAAAGCATCATATTTAAGTGCTCTTATAAATTAGAACAGGCGTGTTCTAATTCTAAAAGCCTCACATATAGGCCTCCATATAAATTAGAACAGGCCTGTACTAATTTTAAAAAGCAATGTATATGAATATCTATCCTACTTAAAACAATATCCCAGAGCTAATAATCAATTTAATAGCCAATGCAAATACGCCGATGCTCATAAGTGCCAAGATAGCCTTAGCTTTGAGGCGTTTTGCTATTTGAGCGCCTGCTTGGGCCCCAAATATGGCACCAATACTAGCCGGAATAGCAATGCTAAATACAATATGATTCTCTATAAGATGTGTAATAACACCAACGGCAGTCGACACCGCCAAAATAGCATGACTTGTAGCGGTTGCTAAATGTGTGGGAAATCCCATGATGTAAATCAGAGCAGGCACATGTATAAGGCCGCCACCGATACCGAAAATGCTAGAAATGAAACCAACGATAACACTAATGGCAATACCGATTGGTTTATTGTACGTCACCTGATCTTTAGTCAAAGATTCTTCTTTACGCTCTCCTTTTTTACCAAAGTTCTTAAAACCAATCAAGAATGAAGCACATAGCATAAAACAGCCAAAGGCAAACATAAATCCATTACCAGTGAACCATCCAGACATACGAGCACCTAAAATAGCACCTGGGAATGTGGAAATACTAAATATAAGTGCAGCGCTAACATACACCTTTTTCTGCCGTAAATATGCTAATGACCCAGAGATGGCATTACACATAACAGAAAATAGCGATGTGCCAACAATCATGGATGGAGACCACTCTGGGAACCAGTACATAAACAAAGGTACAAATACGATACCACCGCCGGCACCAATAATAGTACCTAACATAGCGGTAAAAAATCCGACTACGATAAAAAACAGATAGAATAAAACTATATTATCAACCATACTGACACCCCTACGCTACCACACAAACAACACCTAGTTATTCAAACATGATAAATTTATTCAACAATCACGGTAGAGCCATTAGGAATGATGGTAATCGATGCATCCTCGCCCATAATGCCACGGGCGATGCACAATGCTTCATCTAATGTGGACGCAGGCGTCATGTGCATATCGCGAATGACTTGATGGTCGCAATCTTGAGTCACAACGATAACCTTATAGTGATTCAAAATACGCGCTAAAATTTGAATTTTCCATTGGTATGGTTTAGTTTCATTGCGAGGTACGCCGTGAATATCATTCAAGATTTGTTGAGGACTTTCCATGTTTTTGAAAGCCTCATATAAAGCTTGTCCTCCATGTCCTTCTTTACAGGAAGCAGCGATGATGATAACACCGCCATCCTTACAAGATGCTTCGCCAGCCGTCATCCCCTTTACGGATTGATATAAATTTTGGTCAGATGGATAGCCACCATTACTTGTAATAACGATATCTGCAGGAATAGCTTTCACAGAAGACAAGGAACGAATAAACTCATAACCTTCCTTATGGGCATCTACACAATCACCAGCTACAGCCTTAATAATTTCCTTTTTACTATCGATAATAACATTTAGGATGAACTGCAAATTCGCTTTTCGTGCAGCGTACAACATATCCTTGTGAATCGGATTTTCATCGATTTTACCGGTCCGGGAATGCTCGCTTTCAATAAATTCGGCACAATGATTAGCCAACACCGTCACCTTGGATGCTACGCCAGGCAACACGGATTTGCGGCCGCCCGAGAAGCCCGCGAAGAAATGAGGATTAATTAGCCCTTCGGAGATAAGTAATTCCGTTTCCACCGCCAAACGATTGATGACGCACTTGCCGCCAGATGGCAACGTGCCGATTTCTACCATATTAGCCGCATCCTCAGAATCGTGATTGATGAGTTTTTCGTTATTCACGATATCCTCGCCGAACCGATGCACCATCTCGTCGTGCGTCATAGCCCGATGAAAGCCAGTGGCAATCAAAATCGTAATATCAATCGTCGGATTCACCGCGCGAATGCGACGGAGCAAAATTGGTAACGTCACCTTACTAGGCATAGGACGCGTATGGTCACTCGTAATGATAACCATATTGCGTTTGCCCTCAACCAATGCTTCAAGAGACGGACTATTAATCGGATGATCAAGCGCCTCCTCAACAAGCTCAGCTGGACTCTTCTCCGCCTTATACGCCGCCGCATTAGACACAAGAACCCCTTGCACAAACCGCTCATCAATAGACACATCTACACTTTTATAATCATAAGGAAAAGAATACGTCTTCATATCGGCACCTCCTGTTGTATATATAGTAAGTATACCAAAAAAACTCAGAAGCAGCTAAATCGTATTCCCAATCTATAATTGAAGAAATAAAAAAGGTGAGCTGCCTCGAAAAAACGACTTCGGGTCCCTTCCTCTACTGTCTGTAATAATGCAGCAAAATCATATTTCTAATCTTAATAGTTCTAAATGACAAAGGACTGAGGTCCTACTAAAAAAACGACTTTGGCCCTTTCCACATAGCCTATGGCAATGCAGCCAAATCTTATTTTCAATCTATAGTTGAAGATGCGAAAAAGGTGAGCCACCTCAAAAAACGACTTCGGGTCCCGCTTTAGCGCGATAGCGTGTCGGCTTTTTTGAGGTGGCTCACCTTGCAAGCATAATTAAACTAATTAGATTGGAAATAAGATTTAGCTGCTTTTAATCGTCCTCGTTCGCACGATACTTGTAGTTCATCGCCCGGTTGTAGTTTTACATCGTTTAGAGGCACGATGTATGTACCATTCCGGCGAATGCTAACGATTAAGGTTCCGTCTGGCAAGTTGAGGTCTTGCAGTTGTGTATCTACATAGGATGCCACTACAGGCACCTTGGTTTGGAAAAAGGTTTGAACATTTTCTAGGTTGCTTTGACCTGTCATAGCTTGTAATAAGGAATCGTAAATAGGTGGTTCTTTTAAGAGTTCTGCCACCAAGTAGGCCACGATAGTAACGATACCAATAGCATAGATATTGGAAAAGCTATCCGTCATTTCAAGAACGAGTAAAATCGCCAAAATTGGGGTACGCATAGCAGCCGCTAGCATGCCACCCATGGCACAAAGAACAAATTGAGGTACAAAATCTGGAGCTATTAATCCCATGGATGAAAGCAGGCTTTCACAAAAAGCACCGGCTGATGCACCGATAACAAGCATCGGTAGAAAGATGCCGCCTTGAGCGCCACTGCCATAGCAAAACGTAGTAAGCAAAATTTTTCCCAGCACAATACCGCCGAGGAGCAATACACCATGAGACTGAAAGGCCAGTTGACCTACCAAATCATTGCCACCGCCCAACAAGAGCTGGGAATCAAAGCCGATAACGGCGACGGTTACAAAGGTAAGCACAAGCTTTAGAAAGCGAGAACACTTGAGCCACTCGAAGAAACGCTTAAAGGCAAATATCATGCGGCAAAACAATACACCGCAGAGCCCCATTAAAATACCTACACCGAGCAGAACCGGAAAATAATCAAGCGGCATCCCTGAAGTTACGGAAAATCCGAGAGCCGGCGTAAGGCCAAAGATAGTTACCGTAATGTAGTTCGATATGAGCGTAGCCACGAAGGTAGGAATGACGAGGTACGGATAAAAGCTTTTATGCACCTCTTCAAAGACGAACATAGCCCCCGACACAGGCGCACTAAAGGCAGCAGTTAAGCCTGCACCGGCACCAGCCGATGTAAGAATGCGTTGTTCACGTAGGCCTGAATTCATCCAATACGACACAATTTTACCGGCAGAGCCGCCGATTTGCACCGCTGGCCCTTCACGGCCCACGGAAAATCCAGCAAAGCCGGTTAGTACGCCGCCAATCATCTTTGAAATAAGCGTGCGATATGGCTTCATGTCGAATAAACCGAGCATTTCCCCTTCAATTTGAGGAATACCGGAACCGCCAGATAATGGCGCCCACGTCAACAATCGATCGATAATAAAAGCAAACACTACCATGGCAATGAGCCAAGCTATGGCCCATTCGATAGAAATATCGCCCATTAGATGCCACCTGATATGCTCAGACTCGAGGATTAAATATCGATAGGCAGCGCCAAAAAATCCTGCAATGATACCTACTAAGGCCCCTTTAGCAATGAGTTCAGATAGTAGTATCCGGTTCATCGACATATCTGCCAAGGTAGAGCTGCGTTTATTTAGTTTCCATAGTTTCATGCATTCTCCTCCTCGTGGAAAATATATCGAATATCAGTCTAATCTATGTAGGATTCTCTAAATGGACGGCAATAACGATTTCTCTGTCATCCGTTCTAAACGAAGTTTCTCCGCTACATACGTATCAGTATATTTATAACTAGTATACTTTCCGTTTCCTACTTTTTCAAGAATTCCCTTGTAGAAGAATTTCATAAGATAAAGAACAGCATCTATATGAGTAATGATTCATCATATAGATGCTGTACCATATTGTTATTGATTACACTTAATTAGAATATAGATTCATAAATACCAATGATTTCATCAATGGTTACATCTCGTGGATTACCTGGCGTACATGCGTCGTTGAAAGCAGATTCAGCGAGGAATGGAATATCTTCGCGTTTTACGCCAGCTTCGCTGAGGGATTTAGGAATGCCTACATCATCGGCTAGTTTTTGGATAACGTCGATGGCAGCCTGACGGTAGGCGCTTTCATCCATAGCATCCACATTAGGCACGCCCATAACGCGCGCAATTTCACGGTATTTAGCACCTGTTTCAGAGGCGTTGAATTTCAATACGGCTGTTAATAGCATGGCACAAGCCTTACCATGAGGGATATCGTACACAGCACTCAATGGATGGGCCATAGAGTGAACAATGCCAAGTCCTACGTTAGAGAAGCCCATGCCCGCAATATATTGGCCTACGGACATCGCTTCGCGACCTGCATATTCGCCAGCTACTGCGCTGCGCAAGGAACGACCGATGATTTCGATAGCTTTCAAATGAAGCATATCTGTTAATTCCCAAGCACCTTTCGTAATATACCCTTCTACGGCATGAACGAGGGCATCCATACCAGTAGATGCGCAAAGGCCGGTTGGCATGGACGCAGACATATCAGGATCGATTATAGCGATAATTGGAATGTCATGCGGGTCTACGCAAACAAATTTGCGGTTCTTTTCCACGTCAGTGATAACATAGTTGATGGTAACCTCTGCTGCCGTACCGGATGTAGTAGACACAGCGATAATCGGCAAGCAAGGATGTTTTGTAGGCGCCAAGCCTTCAAGACTACGCACATCGCTAAATTCAGGATTTGTCATAATCGTAGCAATAGCCTTACTCGTGTCGATAGCACTGCCACCGCCTACAGCAACGATCACATCAGCACCAGCCGCCTTACAAGCAGCCACACCAGATGTTACATTTTCAATGGTTGGATTCGGCTTAATATTGTCATATACATCGTAAGCAATGCCTGCTGCATCAAGCAAATCCGTAACCTTCGTAGCAACCTTAAACTCAAATAAATCAGGCGTAGATGTAACGAGAACCTTTTTAAAATGGCGATTCTTAATTTCGTTTACAATCTCCTGAATCGCACCTTGCCCAAAATACGACGTGCCGTTCAACATAATTCTCCGAGACATATACTTCACTCCTAACGAATAAAAAATAAACCGATAGAGAATAACTATACTTAGTAATTCTCTATCGGTATCAAAAAGTCCTGTATGAGGGGATAAATACGTTGTTATGAATACACTATATACTATGGATTAACCTAGTATTTATAAACCATGGCTCATCTTCATAAGCAATATCCGTTTCACCGATGCATCAAGGCGTTCCTTGGAGATGGTTCCGTCTTTGACGGCTTTCATAAGCCCATTATAGGCCTCTTGCATATGTTCATACTCATGGCATACGAGTAAAATGTCACTGCCAGCTTGGATGGATTGAACAGCCATATCACCGAAGGTATAGTGTTTGGCAAGGGCGCCCATGTCCATATCATCGGTAACGACGACGCCGTTATAGCCCATATCTTTACGAAGCCAATCAGTGATGATTTTCTTGGATAAGCTAGACGGATGATCAGGGTCGATTTGTGGATACATCGCATGGGATACCATAATCATATACGTATTCGGTTTCGACTGTTTAATAAGGTCTACAAATACCTTTGTATCCTCAGCGAGTAACGCATCTTTAGACACAGGCACCACGCTAGTGTCTGCATGTAAATCTACATCGGTTTTACCAATGCCAGGGAAATGCTTGTACGAATACCATAAGCCAGATTCGTCATAAGCTTTGCCTACCGCACCTGCAAACTTCACGACTTGGTCGGGATTCGTGCTATATGAGCGACCATAGGTTAATCCCAAGTCCGCATCAGGCGCAAAATTAATATTAAATCCAAGGTCCTTAAGTTCAGTCCCTACTTGTTTGGCTAAATTTGCTGCATGGTCAACAGAACCTTGACCCAGCTCTTCTGCAGGGGGCACCTTAATCAACTTGTCCTCCATACGCGCCACGGCGCCGCCCTCTTGGTCGATACCGATGAACAATGGCGTAAGACCCGCACTTTTACCGGCCTTATTAATATCAGTAATGAGCGTTTTCACCTGCTCCTTACTCTCCATGTTGCGGTCGAACAGGATAATGCCACCCACTCGATATTCATTGAGCATAAATTTCGCATCATCATTCAAGGTTGTGCCATGAATACCAATCATCAACAGCTGGCCTACCTTGTCTGCATCGGACATATTAGCCACAAGCTTATCTACCTTTTCTTCTGGTGAAAGCTCACTCTGCACCACCGCTTCATAGGTTACAGGCTCTGCCTTCTTGGCAAAGGGATTATGAAATGCGCAACCTGATGTGAGTACCAAAGCACCAATCATAGTCGCTGCTACAATACGTCGTAACATATTAACCTCCAAGTATAATTTATAATGCTTATAGTATATCATCTTCGACCATGTTATATGTACTTAACAAAACAACCTTTTCTATGCTATACTAAACTATATCGTAAAGTTTCGATGTAATTTAGTATATAATGACTCGTGTGAGTCAAAGAGGAATATATGGAATTTGAAAATAACCAAGTACCAGAGGCAATTCTGGACAAATTAACAAAGGTGTGTACATGTCGCAGCATTACACGCAAAACGATTAAAGAGGCCATTTTTAATGGGGCTCATACATTTCCAGCTGTCAAAGAAGCGACTCGAGCAGGCACTGGTGCCTGTGGTGGCAAAGGCTGTGGTCCGCGCATCGTAAAATTACTGGCGGAACTAAAAGAACAAGGTCGTATTTAACATTATCCCTTGTTTTAAAATAGAACAGGCCTGTTCTATTTTACAGAACCTCATATAGGGCTTTTTAGAATTAGTACAGGCCTGTTCTATTTTGCAGAACCATATATAGGTCTCTTTAGAATTAGAACAGGCCTGTTCTATTTTTTAGGACCACATATAGGGCTCTTTTGAATTAGTACAGGCCTGTTCTATTTTACAGGACCACATATAGGGCCCTTTCACCTAAAACACAAAAGCTATTAGTTGATTATATACAATCAACTAATAGCTTTTTTAAATTTAAAGGACTGTTTTGTTGGGTTATAGCACCAAGTTAACGATACTTTCAAAACCACCAAGAATCGATTTTTGCAAGGGCACAAAGATGTGCGAAGCAATCGGTGAATTTAATATAACGATCAAGATGAGCAAGGAAACCATGCTAAATCGCGCTATATGAATTTGCCATTTAAGAGGCAAGAAGTTCATCAAAATATGGCTGCCATCGAGTGGTGGCACAGGCATCAAATTTAGGATGGCAAAGTTAATGTTGTACACGACGATGAGAAACAATACGAGGTACAAGGAGTCATTGCCCAATAGGTTCGCTGCTTCCAGGCATTGCATAACAACGTAGCCGATAAAGGCCATCACAAGATTTGCCATAGGCCCTGCGATGGATACAATCATATCATCGGTCCGCGGGTCCTTAAAATTGGTGGGATTTACAACAACTGGTTTGGCCCAGCCAAATCCACCTATAATCAAGGCCAAGGATCCAATGAGATCAAGGTGTACAAAAGGGTTCATCGTAAGGCGCCCCATCATACGCGGTGTAGGGTCACCCAGTAAATCCGCTGCCTTAGCATGAGCATACTCGTGCCCTGCAGCAGCAATGATTAGCGCCGGAATGGACGCGATAATCATAATTAAACTTAATCCAGAAAGAATCATACTACTCCTTGTTATCTAATAGCACTTGGCTACTACATCATGTATTGATTTATTTCCAATTCATTAATTGGCTTCTCATTTATTGATTTGTGTTCCATTTATTGATTTGCTTCCCTTTCGGAAAAGCCCGCATTAATGCAAGACAATGCATTCAACACACGAGGAAAGCCAATATACGGCACACATTGGGAGGCAATGCTAATCAGAAATCTCTTATCATTTCCTACGTTCAAATTACCAATGACATGCGCCTTAAGCTGCGCTTCACAACCGCCTTGCGCCATGAGAAAACAAAAGGTAATGAGCTCGCGTTGTTTAGTGCTAAGCCCCTTACGAGTATAGTAATCACCGAACATGTTCGCTAACCATTTATTGATATGACGCGTATCTTCAGGTCCCGATTGGTAAAAGTTACGCATTCCTTCACCCCAGATTTCCACTTGCTTTTCGATGCCCTTTTCAAGGCGATTTTCACTGGTAATCGTGCTACGATGTGGGTTTTGAATTTCTTCATCTCGGTAATCGAGTATCTTATTAGTAATCTTAAAGAACGGACGCACCTTCCCGATGCCAAGATACGGTACCGCTTGATAAATAAGTTCCACGATTTCATCGGGAATGACACCAAAATTTAATGCAGCTGGCATCATCAACGAGTATTCATCTGTGGCACCTGCCCCAACCAAGGTAGCTAAAATGGCCAAGAAACGGCTATGCGCTGCTACATTACAGCCATCCTCTATAATGACCTCGTGAAAGGCAAAGTTTTCAAATAGATCTTCAAACTCAGGGTCTATATATCCTGCTGGCGATGCAATATCGGGGAACATGCGTTCCGTATAGGCCTGCGCAAATTCAGATTTTGCCATCCTTACCTCCTAAAATAATTATTAAGCTTTCACCTAACATACAATTAATAGACTTTCACCTAACATACTATCTATCACAATTATAATTATATGATATCTATACATTCATATATATACAACAATGGTGAAAGCCCCTTATAAAGAACTTTCACCATTATACGTATCATTATAAGTATTTAATTATTATGCATGAACGTTTACAGTTGCAGGAACAGCATTTACATCAGGGAATGCAAACTCTGTGCCATATACTTCTTTCCAAGCAGCTTTGAACATGTTGAATTCGTTTGTGCCAGGATTGATTTGGTACAATTGACCATCTGGAGCAAAGCGATATACAGTGTGCAAGCTAGGATGCACAATATATTTGAACAATGTAGCTTCGCCGTATTGGTTGTTATGCATATTTACTACATTAATACCGAATACATAGTTGCGGCTACCATCAATCAAATTAAATTGAGATGCTTTGTCAAAGTAATAAGTTTCTGTACCGTTAGCACTGTTTGGCACTTCTGGGTAATTTTCCAAACCGTTCCAGTTAGCAGCGCTAGCTACGGAACCAACTAATAATGTTGCTGCAAGAGCAAATGTAGTAACTAATTTCTTATTCATAATGTTCGCCTCCACCCTAAACGGGTAACACTAGGTCTACTCCCAATGACCCAATAATACAATATCTAATTAAATTATATCATATTTATCGTTTAATATCTTCAGGATTGATAACACCATGCGCTGCATCAATGGTATCTAATAATTTATTAAGCAACTTTCTCAATTCAGCAGCTTCATGAACAGTAAAAACTTCTTGCGTGCTAGCTACTAGTTTCTTAGGTACTTCGATAGCTTCCTTGCGAAGTGCATGGCCTTCTTCTGAAAGAGTAACCATTACCACCCGTTCATCATTACGACTGCGTTTACGTTTTAAGAACCCTTTTAGTTCTAATTTCTTAAGCAACGGCGTCAATGTACCAGAATCGAGGCGCAACACTTGCCCTAATTCCTTGACGGATAATTCACCATATTGCCACAATGCCATCATGACAATGTATTGAGTATATGTCAAATTCAAAGGTTCCAAATGCGGACGATAAGCATTTACGATTTCCTTAGCTACTACATACAAAGGAAACCCCAATTGATTTTCCAACATTAAATAATCAGCTTCTGGAACCTCTGAAACGCGATTATAACCTGCTAATGTACCTATTTTTGCCATTAACTAGCCCTCCATTACACACACTTTGTATTTCTAAATTAATTGTACACAATTTTCCATTAAGCGGTCAATACATCTTTGTAAATTCTTCAGCAACTTACGGTTTCATAGATGAGGGGTCAAAATGACACGCTACTGCGCAAGCGGAGCCCGAAGTCATTTTGACCCCTCATCTATTCCACACAATAAATGCTTTAAGAATTTGCAAAACTGCATAAAGCAAGGGTCTGTCTCCGCCCTGCGGGCTCCGCAGGGCCAAAGTCGGCTTCAAAACACCCATACATCCGCCATGAACGCTAATCTATATTTAGCTAATCGCAATATAGCATTTTATATTAGAATCCATTAGGAATTTATAAAGATTATAAGAAAAAGGGTGCATGGGATTGCACATCAAAAACTTATTTTCGATATACAATCCCATGCACCCTTTGATATTAAAAATATATTTATCCTTAATTATGGTATGTATTGATATGAGTTGTTTTTTCATCTACAGCAGCCATGTCGACGAGCATGGTCCAGGTTAAAGCTTCTTGCGATACGCTATTCCAATGGATGGGCATAACAGGCATAGATACTACATCTGAATGATCTAGTGTGTTCATTGCCTTTTGTATTAGTTTCGTATGATTGACAAACCAATCTTTTATTGTGCTTCGCGTTGCCATAGTTGCCTCCAACTAAACTGTATCATTAGTAATAGTATTACTAATTTATATCTATACCCCCATAGGTATTTACTATTATCTATACTATATACCCATATAGGTATATTTGCAAGTGTATTTTCATTTTTATTCTAAAAACAAAAAGGGCCGCTTACGCGACCCTTTCATATATAATTTTTAGTCAATATAGGTTACCGGATTTCCTTTGATGTCAAGTTCTCTGCGGTTTAGTCCATTTGGCAAGTCTGGATAGCCGATGGCAAGGCTTGCATATACTTTTTCATCATCGCCCATGCCAAGTTCGCGAAGGCGTTTGATTATGCGTTCGTTGTCTTGTAGGTGACGTAATTGGTTCACCCAGCAGGATCCCAAGTCTAGTTCGTTGCAGGCAAGCATCATGTTTTCCATAGCACAAGCTGTATCAGAGAAATTATTGGCTAGCACAGGTTTATGAGCCAATACGATGAGCACCGGTGCATTGTAGTGGAATACAAATTTGCCCTCTTTGGACATTTTAATGATGTTCACCATGTATGGCGGCGTTTGTTCCGTTACTTCCGTCTTGCCATACTCTTCTTGGACAAGGGTTACTAGTTCTTTCAACACATCCGGATTGGTAATGACCATAAAATGTGTAGGTTGTAAATTGCCACCTGTTGGCGCGCGACGACCTGCATCGATAACGGTGTCGAGCAATTCTTGTGCAACCGGTTCAGGTTTGAATTTACGTGTACTATGACGTGTTTTTATGCATTCTAATGTATTCATGATAAACCTCCTTTTGAGAGTATTCTACTATGAATTATTGATTGCTTACAAGTTTTACTATATATAGATTATTGATTACTTACAAGTTTGCCTACATATGGATTTCTGTCTTCGTCAGAATTAGTTTTATATTTCCAGGACAACAATAATACAGAGTTAAGTACTACGAGTAAGCTTTCCCCATTGTGTACGAGGGCACCCCATACTGGTGAAAGCGTACCAATCATGGCTAAGATAATGGCAATACCATTCAGAATAAGGGCAAAGCTTAGATTAATTTTAATAGTACCCATCATGTGTTTGGATAAAGCTAGATAATTACTGATTTTATTAACTGTATTCTAATTTTGCATGTGTTTATTACACAAATACATGAGCAGTTATTCATCTATCCTATCCATCGTATTCTTAATGCTCACACTTGGAGATAAGGGCCAATAGACATATATATGTGTCCTACAAAATAGAACAGGCCTGTACTAATTCCAATGAGCCCTATATATGGTTCTGCAAATTAGAACAGGCCTGTACTAATTCCAATGAGCCCTATATATGGTTCTGCAAATTAAAACAGTCCTGTTCTATTTCTAATGAGCCTTATATATGGTTCTGCAAATTAAAACAGGTCTGTTCTATTTCTAAGAAGGACCTAATAGTGTTTAATAAATAAAAAATCGCGACTAGTTGATTAGAAATTAATTAACTAGTCGCGATTTTTCTATTTTTATAGTTTTGTAAGGAATACCATATTCCATATATGAGTCGATTATACCTGCATGGTTGCCCAGGTGAGTACATCATAAATAAGTGCTACAACAACGGCCATAGCTAATTGTCCACCAATATAGACAGGCACGAGGTATATAAAAAATGCCCATAAGGCACCGATAATTTTCATCCATACGGCCCCAAGTTGTTTACTTTCAACCCAAGCCACAAAACGATCTAAAGGGCTAACGATTTTTAAAATCCATCTAGGAACGTCCTTATCTGGATTGCACGCGGGCAAATATAGCAATACTAGGGGCAATACGATGGCATCAATGGTAAGTAATGTGGTTAGCGTTAAAGAAAACCAGTCAGGTTCCCCTTCCCAAGTCACAGGATGCGAATAAAAACGAAGCCCCCACAAATAGGCTTTGTATACGATATACGGTTCTAACAGCCATAGTAGGGGCTTTGTAATATGCATAATAAACACTCTCTCTAAATTATAAATAGTATATTAATTATAGCATATTTTTAACGTTTTAAATTATGTACTTTTACGCACTTGTATCTTTTTTAATAACATTCTCTGATATTTTCCGATGAGTCTAAAAATGAGGCTGTTAATTACAGCCCCATTCTATTATTCCACAACGATCGTATTATCTCTTCTCACTGTTTCAAGCATTTTAGATCGCACTGTAGATTCTGTATCGAGTTTGTGTTTTCCACCGTACCAAGCCATATCGGTACCAGCAAGGCGGAACATGATTTTGCCATAGGCACTACCGGAAGAGTGTTCTGGTTTATTGAATCCCATATCAATGGACACGCGCGGTGTCAGTTGCAGTTCGGTACCAAGTCGCAATCCATTTTTATCAGCGCTACGGTCCAGAGTCCAATGATAGGCTTCTCCATAGATGCGAGCCCAGCGCGCATTTTTAAAGGTTTTTCCATAGGACACGGTATAGCCATCGGTAATACGTTCCAATGCACCATTGACCATATGTTCATCACTCATACCGCGATAATAGTTGAAACGGAACTCGCTTTCACCAGAAAGATACTCAAGACCGGCACTCATGCGTCTATGTTGGCCCTTGAAACGGTGATCATAAAACAGGTTCGCGCCATGCAAATGATGGTCATCACTGCTGATGCGGCGATAGCCAAAACCGCTGTTAAGGGTCGTACCAACGTCCGCAGCGCGTGCCACGGAACCTTGGGTAAACCAAACTTGGCGGGATTGGTCGTCATAATGGCCTATGGGCTGCACCGTTTCTGTGCTGTAGAGGGGCTTCCAATCCTTCTGAAAGCTAAGCGCCACGGTGGTTCGTTTCATCCATGCTTTACCATTGGTATGCATATCATTGTTGATATTGGACACAGCCACTGCATTGATAGCGGAATTCACCGCATCAACATTAGAATACCGCGTCGTTTTACGCTCTGTTGTATCCATTACCAACGGTCCGCTTTCACCAATCTGATGGTCCGGCAAATAGGCCGGCGAAATATGAAATTCCTCAGTATTCACTTGTCCATTTTTCGTAGATGGCGCCGTATCACTGGCCCACACAGTAGGAGCTAGTAATACCCCACACAACACATACACTAAAAATCGCATATACACTCTCTCATATCTTACGTTCACGATTCATTAATGAAAAACTAATGAAATATCTATTAGTATACCGAAAAACTGTATATGCTGTCAAAAAACGACTGTAACAACATGCATGTACTGCGCATGCTATTACAGCCGTTTATAATAGTAATCAGAATATGGGGTACGATGTCATTCAGCTAATTACAAATTTAGTGCTTCCATCCATTCTTTTTCTTTAAAGCCTACCAAGACCTTATCTTCTAATACCAAAATTGGACGCTTTACGAGCATGCCGTTGGATGCCAACAAAGCTAATTTTTCCTCTTCGCTAAGACCTGGCAACTTATCCTTTAATTGTTGCTCACGATAAATCAAGCCAGACGTGTTAAAGAACGCTTTCAAATCCTTACCAGATTGAGGATACCATGCAGCGATTTCCTCAGCTGTAGGATTTTCAGATTTAATATCACGGTCTGTGTACTCAATATGATGATCATCTAAGAACTTCTTTGCTTTTTTGCAAGTTGTGCATTTTGGATATTCTACAAATAACATAGGAACTCCTTTATCTACATATAACACTAAGAATCATTATTCATATGTATAGTTTAGCAGATACATCGATTAATTTCAATTTATTGTTTTATATATCATCTGTTGGAATAGCGCTACACCGTTCTATTGACTGTAACGTTTCAAGTAAACGACTATTTGTTTGAGCCTCACGTAAATCAAGATCCATTTGAACTCTCAAGAAAAAACCATTAGACATACCAAAATATTTACAAAGTCGTAAATCCGTATCAGCAGTGATTCTCCGCTTATCATGTAAAATTTCTTGAATTCTTGATACAGGTACTTTAATATCTTTGGCGAGTCGATACGCCGTCAAGCCAAGTGGTTCCATAAATTCTTCTTTTAACATCTCACTAATTGTTGGAGTAGGAATATAATTTTTCATAAGTGTAACTCCGCTAATGATATAGTGCCCTTATCCTTGAAACTAATAATCATAGAATATTTCTCCTTTATTATACCTGTTATACAGGTATAATTCAATATCACTGCATATTTCACAGGTAAATATATAAAACTAAACTACGATGATTTATTCTATAAAGATTTTCTACACGGATAATCTCAACACCTGCCTATGACACTAATAGTCACCTCCTCTTATAAAAAATCACTTAATTATCGCTTATGATAATCTTCGTCACTTTGCTCCCATTATGTTCAAAGAATATACCGCGAATGTTATCGCTATTATATCTAAGATATCCATAGAACCACCGGTTATTAAAGTCGATAAAATCAGGGCGTCCATAGACATCCATAACCTTTTTCAAGGTGTCGCCAACGGCAATGCCTCGAGCAGTTACAGCATCGCGATTGCTTACGGTTATATACCATACGATAGGTCTGCTATCTTGCATCAAGGAATGTCCGAATTTAATGCCTCCATAGGTAAGCTCATCACGTTTTTCACTAGTCGGCTGACCAAGGCTAGCCTTTACTGCATCAAAAGATGTACCAAGGGACACACCTGCAATTTTCATATCTTCAGCAGGCAAATAGGCCCCTATGACCTGACCAGGTCTATAATGACGATATTGCTCTGCCTTTGGCCAACTTGGTGAAAGTATTAATTATAAAGTACTATTTTCTTCATATACCAAGGAATATAAACCGAATTTGCTTCTAACTGCTTCTTATAGGTCCCGTCTACTCTCCATTGCGGTTCCTTTTGAAGTGTTCTTGTATTATCAAAGTCTACATATTCAATCATATCTCTCAACTGTTTATGATTATATAAGGACATACTTTCATCATAAAGAATTCGATAACTATAACCATATACTGAATCTTTTGTATAGTGTCTCAAGTACGAGTTACCTTTGGTTATTTGACGATCAATCAAGAATCCTGGCAAGCCATTATTCCATACAGTAGCATATTGTGTAGGCATATCAAGGTCGCCATATTTATCCAAAAACCACAGTATTTGAGGTCTGGCGCTAGAACGATCTATATTATCTTTCTTAAATACATGACGTATAACACGAATCGTGATTCCCTTATCTTCATAGGTTCGCACCTCATACCGACCTTCTTCTATAGTTTGACTAATCAATTTAGCGGTTTTGGGAATACGATACGTAAAATTACCCCAGCTTTCAGCCTTAGAATAAGAATCCAATCCCACTAGCGATTCAATAGACGGAATAATATAATTACTCATAACTACTTCAGCAGGTCGATTTTGAAACGGATCATTCTTCGTCACAGAACGACCATATGTAATGCCATACGTATGGTTGGAATTAGACGGAGTGAATTCAGTATACATCACATGTTCTTTAGCATCCGACACGAATTTCCAAGAAGTCTGTTTTAAATTGTCATATGTATACTTTCCATGCTCATAACCCTTTATTTGCTTACTATGAGGAGGACCTACAAGCAAAAATCCAGTAAGGCTCCGAATAGCATATAATGGTCCTTTTTCTGTATTCGACGTAATTACATCACCTCGAATACTAACATCAGGCACAGAGAAACGAATCGCATTGGCATTGTCATGCACCAAAACAACAGTAGATTGTGAAAACTCTGCTAATCTAACGGCTTTATCATATCCAGGTTTCTCTTGATTAATTTTTGCTATCAATGAATCTGAGGTTCTCGGATGAGACTTAACATACGCCACATACGCGTCTACCTCCTTAACAGCCGTCTCATTGATATGTGAATAATTTTCATAGGCATTTGCAGGAATTTTCCTGTCTGCACCAGGTACAGGAGGTTGTCCGGCCGGCACCTCAATCTCTACGGCATTAACATTCATAGTAAAAGCTAATGCCATCGCCATCATAAATAAGCTACGCCGCATCATATTACACCCTCTTCTCTCAACATAAAATAAGCACAACACTTCTTAGTATAAGTATACTATGCTAAGAAGCATTGTGCCTATTGTTTTATGGTTTATTCGTATTTGACGATATATATGCTATTTTTATGCCCATACACATGGTGTTTTCAGTAAGTTCTGAATGATATTGTGCCCTGCTATAACGGTCATAACTGACGGAGCGCAATAGGTAAATTCTGGATCTGGCAAAATCGTTTTGATGTAGCAATCTTGTGTTTCCATAAATGATTTGTATGTATCAAGTGAAAACAGTCCATAGTTACCACGCAATTCCCATCTATCTTTAGCGAGAAGGGCCAAAAATTCATCGGCGTGTGGGTCATATGCAATGTTAGGTAAGGTGCTGGTTGTTAGCCCTGTATCACTATTTGTACATGGAGAAATATGATACATATACCCTCTTGGTGTGATACAAAGCATCCAGGGAATTGCTCTAGACATAAGGGTTCGTTTAAAAACGCCAAATACTTCTTGTAATCTAGATTTTCGCACATACAGAGCATAAAAGGTTTCCTTATATTCCGTTGGGTCATCAGGCGTATCGAGATATGTTTGCTCCACTACATCAATGGGTACATTACATATATTAGCGAGATCTTCAATCGAATGGCGCCATATTCCTCTACGTACTAAACTAATACGCCTTTTGGGGAATAGTAAAATATATTCACTGCCAATATAATCAGATAACGCACCAAAATGAATGCCATCTTGACGATTAAATTCAGGAAATTGCATATGCCGATAATCAACGTCAATACCCGTACAAGCGTAGCTTTCACCTAAAACAGTGCTACCATAGGTCTCAATCTGATGAGGATCCCAGTCCCCTAAGTTATCGCCATACCGCATCTTGCCATGATCATAACGAAGCATCTTGGTATGCCCCGTAGGAGACACGCAGAGCACGCAAGGATACCCATACTGTTGCGTATACCAACCGCCTACGCTATGCCAATCCACAATCCGATCCTCAGGCCATGCAAATAAGGTCATCTCTACCGGCTGCTGTCCATGTACACCATTCACGGACGCCGTGCCATGAATCATGTGCTTGTACCAATTCCTACCAATCATATAATGCCATGTCAAAGGCGGCGTTGGCCCACTCCGCCCAACCGGATTACTAATCGCGATGAGCAGACCCATCCGCGCTTTTCGATAGGGTCTAACGATATCATTAATTTGGTGCACTAAACCTTGATTCATAGGACATCCCCCTTTTACCTTACTAATCTTGATGAAAGCTAACGCTGTTTACACCTTTAGTATAAATGAGTAGATGTGTAAAATTTAGTGCATAGAGGCATGTAAACTCATTACTGCTTAACATATAGGAAAGTTATATAATTATACTTAACAAAGAGGATCTATGTATTGTTATAGCTCCTATAAAAAGGAGCATGTAAGCAGGAGAAGCCATTATGCCAAAATTACCACTCATAGTGGGTGCTTTCATCATGAGCACTATACTGTCGCCAGTAGGGGCCATCGACGTCAATATTCCTGGTGCGGATGCGAAAATTCCAAAGGATGCGTATATAAATTATCAGGCCACAACCCCAGCCATTGAGCAGGATGTAGCGAATTATGTAGAAACGTTAAAGAGCACCGATAAAGCCAACGGTATTAGTAGAAACGAACTAGCCTATGCCAAAGAGGCCTCCATATATCGTGGCGAGCATTACCACAATACGGTTATTTCCGTTCACAATCGATACAGCCAAATCCGGCTTTCATTCCCCGTAGCAGGCATAAAGAGCGAATATAATATCGGCCGGTATAAAAATCCAGATCGCACCATAGAGGATTATCGCGTTATAACTGATAATGGCAGTCTTAATCTAGAAATCGACTATGCAGATTACAAAGATCAGGATTGGCGCAACACTAAAATTGCCTATGAAAAACTAACAGATAAGGACGTTCGTAAGTTCTTACAAGATAAAGCAAAGAAGAGTCCAGAAAATCATATTTCTGATATAAAGGCAACTGTATTTTCATACCCTACTGTTACCTATGGTACCTGGGACAGCATGAAAATGCATTACCTCAAAACCGGTCAAAAAACGACGATGACCGTCGATACCATCAACTTTAAATATATGGGCTTTGCCATACGGTATCCTCTATATCACGCAGGTATCGCCTATTTTGACAATAAACCGGTGTTGAATAAGGTGCCTACTGACAATCTACTCGCCAATTACGTGCTTCCATCGGTGAAAAATCTCAATGAGTTGAATCAATATTCACGCATAGAAAATCTAAATGGCATACAGTATCGCGTACCTAAGGATGCCATATTCGATGGTGAAAGTAAAGAAGATCATCAGGATATTAGATATTACAAAAAGGGAGATATAACATTCTTTGTTTCTACTATCAATCTTACTAATAATCCGTATACTCGTAATCTTATCATTGATGGGCATTACAATTTCAGTAGGAATTTACATTCATTCTGGAATATATACCGGTACCACCCAACACCAGAGTATATTAATTACGCTGTTGTATGGAATAATAATATACCTGGCCTATCCATACATAGTTATGAACCATATAGTGATATTCAAATCCTAAACTTTGAATCCTATGATGGCACCTATGGTTTTATCTATACCATCTTTTATCCGAACTTTTTAAGTGCTGATGAAGTTCAAAAATTACGGAATATGATTGAGTTCTTTGATTCTACGAATAATCCGGAGTTTAAACTACAGCAACATGTTGTGTTTCCAGAGAGTCGCTAACTAGAAAAGTAAATACAACTAATCTGCTATCTTAAGATACACAAACAGCCAGTACCGCAATCGCAGTACTGGCTGTTTGTATGTGTAGTGTATTCTATTCTGTTATTATACAACTATTTAGAATTTTTGAGGTCTCTATTTTGTCTTGCCTTGTTTTTCATGTTGTTCTACAAGAGCAAGGAATTCTTTAAAGTTATTAATTTTAACGGCTTGCCATGTACCATCATCAAGTTTTTTCATAGCAAGGTTAAATGTTACGTCTTGATTAAGTTCTTTGGAATTAAATGTAACAGGCACAACAGCGCTATTACCATCAACAGTGGCAGAACCAATGCTTTTGAACTCAAGATCTTTAATACCAGTTTTTTCTTTCATTTCATCAGCTGCTTGTTTTTCACGGGCATTTTGATTTGAATCTTCAGGTTGCTTTGCAATGGCATTGTAAATTTCATTACTCAAAATAGGCACAATCTTAGGTTTCAAACCTTGGAACATCACCTCAGCAAGGCCTTTAAGTGGGTTGTCTTTAATTTCAGGATCTTCCAGTTGCATAGCTACAACATCGTCATAGCCTGAACCGATGATAGAATCTACATCGACATGTTTTTTGAAAGCATTCACATCGTGTTTTTCTACGGCTTCACGAGCAAGATTCAAGGAATAGACTGGTGTTTTTGTAAAGTACAAGAAATACCAACCTAGAGCAATAGCCACAATGGCTACAAGTACGGCAATGATAATCTTCTTTTTAGACATAAAGGTCTCCTCTCATGCGGACACAATAGTATATAACTTACTTTCAATTTTACACTAAAACCCTACTAGTTAGGAAATTAAATTCCATTTTATTCAAAAAAATGTATGATGTTGAATCCTATTTCTAACTATTTTATGGTTCATCGTCATAAGTTAAGCCATATGCCTTCTGGTAGATTAAATTAGGCAATGTATAACGTTCCAAACCAAATGTAGCAGGCAATATCATGGCCTCTATATTTGCTTGCTGAAGTGAGGCGCGAACGCTACCATCATTGGTAAAAGCACCTGCGGCTTTCACCATCCCAGTAATCCCAGAATTCTCATCCTTAGCACGCCAAATCGAAATATATGGTGTGTGGGCGCCCTGTTTAAGTGCTTTTTCATGCGCATTAATCAGATGGCGCAATGATTGATTAAGCTGGTAATCGTATTCGATTTGAATGCCTTGAATGAGATTGGATGCAGGCATCAATACATACAGAGTGGCCTCAATGCGGCGGTGTCCGTTAGAATCTACGATAGTTCTAATAGACTCAAGATTCAGGTATTTTCCATCGCCTCGGCCAGAATCAACAGACGAGTCGATATGTTGGAATCGTGCCGTATCTAATAATTCAGACTGTGATATGGCTTGACCTTGCAACGGTAATACGAGGCAGACTAATAACCATAGAAAACATAAATATATTCGTTTCATTGTCCACCTCACTGTACCACAATATCATCAAAGTGTTGCTGATACGTAACCATAAACATAGTATCTGCTAAATCATACAGGATTCGATGATTACGATTCACTGGGAACTTACGTGTATCCTCTGAGTACTTTGTCCATTTCACGGTTCCGTCTGCTTCATATCTCGCCACATCAACATCAGACATATATAAGCCAGGATTGCTTTCACTAGCTTGAATCAATGCAATCATGGACGGACTTGGATTCATCGTGCGAGACGAACGAATCAACGTAGCCAATGAGTAATTCGTATCATACTCTACAGTAAGCTGTTTCTCTTGAATCCCAACCCCATAGGATGCAACCGTAGCTATATAATAGATTCCACGCAATGTGTACTGCGGCGGTGCATAGTGCAAAGGCTCTATAGAATAAGTATTTAGGTAAACGTAGATGCCCTCTTTTGTAACAGGGTTACTAAACTCATGGTGATGAACCAATTTAAACTGCGGCGATGTCTGTAACTCTTGTAATGTAATTGCCTCTGTAGGCATGGTAAAAACTAGCAACACAAAAGCTAGCATTAAAATACGTCGGATCATAAAAACCTCTCTCAATATAAATAAGCACACCCCTATTAGCATAAGTATACTATGCAAATAAGGCTGTGCCTATAATTTATAAAATATATACTATCTTATTTTTTGTAGTGCCAATTTAATTTCTTGAAGTTCAGCACGTAAATCCGCATTATCAGCTTGTAAGTCCTTAATTTGCTGTGCCATTTCAAAGCGGCTCATTTTTAGGCTAGGATCTTGATAGCCTAATTTAAAGGAAGCACCAAGGTTAAAGGTGCTTTCACTACCTAAGGCAACGCCTAGATGAACCATCGTATTTTCATTCGGTTGATAAGACGTACCGATAGCACCAGCTGTTGCATTTTTATAATGGCCTACGCTAGTCGCAAAGGACCATTTATCATTCGGATTGTAGTCCAAGTAATGCAAGCCAGATAAAGCAGCTGACACAGCACCAGCTTTGTTAATTTGGCTGCCTACGTTCCCCATAATATTGCTAACATTAACATTCGCAGTAGCTGCGCGCAATTGACGAACGTTAACAGCATCTGTATCTGCTTGACCATCATCTACATTTTCAATTTTCATATCCCCTGCATGAATACCCGCTTCCGCATCATACGTCAGATTAATGCCATCTGGTCGACCATCACTAATAGTTATACCCGTCGGTTTAACTTGTGTAGCATGCACTTTCACAGTACTTGGATCCGTCCCTGGCACAATAGAGTTAACGGCCCCCACATCAACAATGTTCAATCCATTGTCATCAAAATCCATACTAGTATTGTGATTCGACATAGATAACGTGCCCGGTTTAATAATGACACGTTCATTACTACCATCTGGAAACTCATCATTAATCCAAAACTGCTTTGAAGAAATAGTGGTACCATCAAAGCGATTATTTGATGACATACTGCCGATAGTAATCGTATCAGTACCAACATTCACTGGTGCGCCCATAACATTCACACTCAAAACAGACAAAATTCCCGTTAACACTAATAATCTCTTATTCATGATAACTCTCCCTCTAACCTACAGGATCCAACACACACAAATAACCCTTATAGATCCTCATTCATACGTACTTATGAATATAGATAAATACTGAAAGAAATCTCATATTCCCCAATATAATTTCATTATAAGCACTACTTATTTTTACGTCAACGATGTATTTTCATCCTTTATTCATTTGTTTCTTTCATTCTACTCACTATAATAAATAAGGTAATAAGTTATATTCTTTTACATCACTTAGCACATTACTATTTCCATGTCGATCACGTTGGTACCGAATCAATACGACTTGATTCGTATATTTATTGAATACAAAAGATAAACCTTCGTTGTGATACCCTACGTATTCACCCACATAGTACCCAGTATATGTATCATATCCATGATAGATATCTCCATATGGTTCTGCTGGTCGTCCCCATTCAGTATCCTCAAGAAGCGGCCCATAAAGAGATTCTACTTCGCTTCGCGTCATACCTACCATAGCCCCTTTATTAGTTGCATACCCAGATTTTGTAATATATATCGTACTCGGTTGTGTACGCAAATCCCATAGTGAAATAATAACCGATTGGTCAGCAGAGATATACATATCATGATAGGAATAACGATGATCCGCTAGCCATAAGGAATAATGGTAATAGTTTAAATAAGAATACATATCCGAATTAGATTCTAAACCGGCTAAAACGCCCGCATCATCAGTTTTAGCAAACGCAGTTTGCCCCATACAACCAATAATAAAAATAGAACTTAACAAGAGTTTTACAAATGAGTGTTTCAATAGAATCACCTCTTAAAGTTTGTAGCAATGGCCTTTTCATTTATCTAGCTACCAAGCGGTAACGGAGGGCTATTTGCTTTTTGTAAGGCAAATAAGCGCCTCCTATTTCGCAACTACATCGTCAAATTGTACGCTATATACACGTTCATACAGACGGTTTGCCAAAAGATATCCTGCAAAGCCAAAGTCTACAGGGGCCGTTGCCATCCATCTATCACTCGCTTCGCTTTGTGCATCATATCGGTTTCCATCTACATGGAACACTTTAAAATCAATAATAGTAGATGAAATTCCTGAATTCTTTTGTTTAGACAACCATAGATCTTTATACGATGCTAATTGATGGGCCTCCAATTTCTTAATTAAATTGGCAAAGGACTGCTTTGTATTAAAGGTGTAAAGAACCTGCTTTTCCTGAATCGTGTCACCAGCAGGCATGAGCACATACTGTGTGATGGTAATTTGCTTTGTTCCATTCGGCCCGTTAGAGGCCTTGATGGAATCCTTATCTATATAGGTGCCATCACCATTGCCGCTTTCACCAAAACCACGAAGCATTTCATAGTGGCTAGTATTTTGTAATTCCTGCATAGACATGCTATATGTTGGCACCACACAAGACAGTACCAATGCCATTGTTATATATAATACTTTCATCATCCGCCTCATTTCACCACCACATCTTCAAAATGCATCCGATACGCTTCATAGAATAAAGTATCCGCTATATCATAACGCGTCGTATTCGGAGCCATGCGCAAAATAGCACGCGTAGAGGCTTTCACCTGAATCGGCAACGACTGACCATCAAAAGAGAATACGCCTAAGGGTTCCTCGGAGCCCATCATACCTGTTTTCGTTTGTGCCGCATCAATAACCGTCGTCAACGAAGCACCGGCTTGTTTTGCATGATATACCTGACTCGCCAGCGACAAACGAGTGTCATAGGATACAATCCAGGAATCACTATAAATAACATGTTTCCGCGGTGATTGGTACGCATTATATACCGTAGCTTTAATTTTATACATAGGTGGTGCATACTCTAATACCTCTATGGAACTCGTATCTAAATACCACGTAGTATGCTCATCCGCATTAGGACCATCAGGCGTTACCTCATAAATCTGCTTAAACTGCGGTGACGACTTGAGTTCCTGTATCGATATCGCTTGGCTAGGTATGGTGAAAGCTAGCGCTACTGCTAACATTATAAAAATACGTTTTAACATAAGACTCTCCTCTTAGAGATTATAGTTATAAACACTATACCTCATTCATCTTAATTTGATGATATATCATAACCTTATTTTTTCTTATGTATTAAGTTTTGATGCATTGTATCTCTTAGCATCTTAGCGTTCCCAAAATCTAAATATTCCATTATATCGCGTAGTTCGATGTGATTATAGTTTGCTTTTCCATCTTCATAGGTAAGATATATATTGTATTCATACTGATCATCCTGTATCAATTGAATCATACGAGATTTTTTACCAGAATTATATTGATCCATAAGATAAGAAGGAACCCCATTATTCCACACCACTGCAGACTGAATCGGTACCTCTTGTAATAGAAGTGATGGAGATGCATAGAGATAGTCACGTAGAACACGATTACAATATGCCAATATCGGGCTTTCAGTATCAGTAACAGGACCTCTTTCAATAACGAATTCCATTCCATGCCCCTGATACACACGCTTATTTGAATTGGAATGATTCGTATCATTCGTTTTTAGCACCATGCCCTTTGGCACACGATACGTAATATTTTCCCATGTAATAAGATCGCTGATGCTATCCAATGTATCCAACGATTGCATAGAAGGAATCACAATATTCGCCATTGCTGACTCTAAATTCGTTACAACATCCGATTGACCAAACTTACTCAACGTAGCGATGTACGTATGATTTGGCTGGTCATCAAATATAACATGGGCAAGCATCATAGGATTATTATCGTTCTTTGATGATTCTGTTATTATCCAAGTTCCTGCTCGTATACCAGGATATATGAAAGTTCCTTTACGTCCAGCGCTACTTTCATTAAAAGCTTGTTCCGGCGTTTCCGTAGTACCAGAAAGCGAAGCCATTGCATAACGGTCTATGGCAAATGATGTAATATCCTCACGTTTTAAAGGGGTCACTATCCCCTCCACAGTCCTAATCGGAGCTGTCAGTTTAGCATTATACCCCTTTTCATGTAATAAAATGACCGTTGAATCATGGGAAAGCAAGTCCATATACCTAATATTAGCCTTCTTTAATGCATCAGCATTGGCTAGACTCATTCCAGGCTCACTTGCAACGTCGTCTATCTCTTTAAATCTGAGTTTTAGAGATTCCTTAATCTCAAAGTCAGGTACTTTACTAGTATTGCCATACCGATAATTCTGATATACATTTCCTGGAATACTTGCATCTGCCCCTGGTACAGGCGGTTGTCCCTCGGTCACAGTGTATTGCGCCGCATTAATAGGCATGGTAAAAGCTAACGCCATAGATACACCTAGCAATATCGTTTTTAGTTTCATACAACACCTCTCAAACAACAATAGGCACGTTCTCTTATTGGTATAAGTATACTATATCCACGAGAACGTGCCTATTTTATATTCTATACGTCAATGCAACGATGCTAATGGAACACATAGCTCCTCCAAGATACCAGTGCCTTCTTGTACTCGTCAATGGTAGAGAATTTTGGTGTATAGTTTGTTAACCATTCGGTTAGTGTAGGTTGTGTCGCTTCTGGGTCTACGGCAATTGGTAAGTCCCAGATGTTACCATGTTTGCCTTCAAAGTAGCGCCATTTGTCTTGGGCAAAGAAAACAAGAACGCATTGCGATAGGCCTCAAAGGGCTTGCCCATTTCCTCACACACGGCCTTGACGAACGCGCGAATCCGCTGCCGTTCCAGCTCAACATGAGAACCATTGACAACCACATTATCTTGCTCCTCATCATAAAATGGGATGATCCCGCCTGTATTAAAATCCAAGCCAAGCAAAAACGTCGTCGTTTCCTTTCCCTCTATCGGCGGGAACAAGGACGACCGAATCGTATTAAATACACCTGTTGTACTAATCGTAACGTGACGCATAGTACCTCCTATATAACAAACTATATACTAAAACTCCATATATCATCTATATTTGACGATGAATGAAACCGTCGTTATAATATAAGAAGATAGTCAGACGAGTAGTTGCGTCAGGCTCATCTCGGAAAACATAAAATTTTGAGAAATGGCCTTTTCGTTTTTACTAATCTCCGGGTTAGTGGAAATGAAGGGCTATTTGTCTTTTCCTAGACAAATAAGCGCTATTAACGCCCCAAAGGCGATAACCACGGTCATCACCTGTAATAGGAGCATAATGATTTCATAATCACTCATAGGCTTACCCCTCCCTTCAATGACGAAGAGAGGCCCAACCTCGCCTAACTATCTTATGTTAATTATATATCAAACAAACATACGATACAATAAGCATCGTATCATAGAGATTTATAGATGAAAAACCTGAGTGAATTAGTTTAATTCACTCAGGTTTTATTAATCTAGATATTATATCAATATTAAAAATCAAAATACATCTTACGATATGCTTGAAGATTAGATAGATTTTTAGACCATTCACCTAATTCTCGACGTGTACTGACCTCTTTTCCATCTTCATATTGTCCATCAAAGGATAAAATATTAAAACTAGAAATAACATAAAACTGATCGTCACATATAAAAAGTTTAGCATGAGAGTTATCCCATTTCATTCGAAAAAGCTTTCCATACTTTTCGAATCTCTTTTTCATCTTCTTCGCATTTTTCTTCGTCCAATATGTTCGTTTATCATTATCTGGATTAGATTCATCACCTATACCATAACGAATCTTAATTGTAACACCTTTATCTAATAAAGATTCAAAAGTTTCCAACATACGCTCGTCTACGACATGATTATTAATCCAGGCTGCAAATATATCAATTTCCTTCGTAGAGGTTTGTAAAGCACTCTCAAATGCATGTCTGATGGCAGCATTTTCAAGAATTTTACTTTCATTATCTAGTAAATGTTTAAACTGTTTATTTTCTTCAAAATATTCATTCATCTGTGCTCGAAGTTCTTTATTTTCATATTGGAGATTCTCTACATTTTTTAGATATGTTTCATTCTCCTTCTTTATTTTTAATTGTTCTTTTTCTAATTCTAATTTATCATTGCGTGCCTTTTCTAAACGACGATGAACACGTTTCTTTTCTTCAGATAAATCTGTAAAATCCTTTTCTAAGCGCTCTTTTTCGTAAACAATTTCTTTTAATGCCGATTCTGCTTTCTTTAAATCATTTTTCATAACCGTACTCTGCTTATGAGCTTCAGCTAACATTGAGTCTAATTCATTAATTTTCTGCTCATAAGATTTTCGTGTAGCCGCAGTAATAGTCGCATCCTCTAATTTAGATTGAATAACATCGTATTCAGATTGTAGTTTATAGGATTTTTCCTGACTTTGCTTTAATTTTCTTTCAAAAGACTTAGCGTTCTTCTCTGCTCCTAAAAGTTGTTGTTTGGCTTCTATTAACTTTAGTTCTGTGACACTAGCTTCTTTTTGAATGTTCTCAATCGATTGTGCTAATGATTGTACTTGTGCTTCGTACTCCGCTGCTTTTTTCTCTAAAACACTATTTGCTTGACGTAATGTATATACTAAATTGTCTTGATTGAAAATTTTCAGATATAATGCACGACTATAATCTTCATCAACCTCTAATGCAGTTTCAGAACGAGAACTACCTTCATCATCAGATAAAATATCAAATTGAGCCTTAATAAAATAGGACTCATCTTTAAGAATAGCGGCTTCTTTTATAAATGAACCTTTACCATCAGGAATACCATCTATAATCTTTACTATAATACCTCTATTAATAGCTGCATCTTTTGCACCTCCAATAGATCCCTCAAAATTGATTCCCCAAGGATTACTAATATAAATAGATTCTTTAGCCGTTTTAAATATATCAATAATCTTATCAATAACTTTACTGCCTTCGATTAATTGAATCTTAATTTCTTGTTCTCTATATGTAGGAATAGAAAGCTCCACTCTCAATTTATCAAGAGTCAACTGAATATCATGTCGTTTATATTCTAACTCGTTGATAATTTCTCGAGTAAGCTTAACTTCATCTTGGCTAGGCAATTCAATAGATATATTGGCTACACCAATAATAAATGCCTCTAATTTTCTACAAAAATCAATATCTTGTGGTTCACCGTTAAGGTTAAGCACTACACTATTATAGTTATTTAAAATAGCATGAGCATGATGTAATAATTCTAGATATTCAATTAATACATCTTTAACTGCACAAAGATAATCATGATGATCAAGAAGCTCCACAAACTGTAATTTCGCTCGTGGAATTCCCACGCTAAGCTCTTTAATTTTTTCTTTACAAAGCTTGTTATATCCATAACCTAAACCAGCAATTACAGGTAGTGCTGCTATACCACCAAGAACAGCCATACCACCAGCTATCCCAAATCCACCGGAAGCTATTGTACCGCCACCTAACCAAGCTAATGTTGCATTAGTAGCAGCCGCACCACTTAATCCACTAATTGCAGCTCCCGTTCCTGCCGTGCCAATGCTTGTTGCTAGCCCAACTGCACCTATAGCGCCTCCAATGCCACCTGCAATGCCTTTTACAATAGAACCTATCATGCTACCTACACCAGATAAGTTACTAATATCATTCCCAACATAAGAGTAATTATCACTATTAGAATATCCAAACATCTGTCCATTAGTAGCATAATACGTTTGTAATGTATCATATATTTCAATCTCTTTAACCAACTGAACTTTTGATTCATTAATGTGAGTATAAAAACGACTTAATTCTCTTTTAATCTTCTCTATATCAATACAATATCTCTCATAAGCTGCTTTTATACTTTCAAATTCAATTTTTAACTGATTATATTCTGCCTTAGAATCTAAAGCTTTTTCCACAATAGAATCAAATCTATCAAGGGTCTCCTCTTTACTTTTTAAATGTCGCCCAATAGCTTGTTCAACCCTATATTTATTAGGCTCTAACTGTAATTCTAAATCTGCAATCTCTGCTAGTCGTTCATTCTCTTTTTGTATTCCTTTGACTCTATTCTCTTCTTTTTTAGCTTTATAAGCATCAATAGTTGCACCCGCTATATCTTTTAACGTTTTAAACATATCTCATCCCCCAAGTTATGTTGTATTTAACAAATTATATAACATGTATAATAAATAACTATGAATAGAGTATTTATAGATTACATTTCAATTTCTCTAACTATAAATCTATAGATATAAATTAATAGTTCCACTAAAATTATCATAAAGCAACAATAGATGAATATTTCATGAATAAATTATATTATGCATATTATTACCAGTCAATAAAGATATGAAAAACTTCAAGTATAATTATTGTAGTTTAATCTACATTAAAAGCTCTACCTTAGATTTTCTAAAGTAGAGCCTTCTTCTATTTCAATTCCCCTTTACGCACACGTTCCCATTCCACCTTTTCCATCGCCTTCGTTAATTCTTCATTCAATTCACGTATTAAGGATATAAATTGTGCACGCTTATCCGCATCATTCCAATCAATTAATATCTTATGCAATTTAAATTGTAATAGAGTGTTTTCATATTGCTTATATAAATTACCTTCAGAGCATATATCTCCCTTATCAGCTGTACAACAATATAGCTTATTAATAGCCTCCAATTTGGCAGAAATCTTCTCTAATGATAATATATGCTCTTTAATATAGTTATACACACGAGTTTTATATGAGCAGGTATTGCTTTCACCATTATCACCGGCGCCCTTTTCCCACCACGTATAGTAACGTAAACTCAAAACTGGGCCTTCTTTAATTTTATCAATACGCCAAAACATATATGGTTTAACGGTTAAATTGTCCTCATTTGTATTTTGAAAGCCCCAATAATCGGCATCAACAGTTCGGTCTAGAGAACGTGGCCAAAAATGCATCAAAGACCAAGGGGTACCAAAGCTGCTACCATGCTGAATCGTATGAGTATGAGACGCATCATCTATACGACCATATACATACGAATCGTCAATATTCTCAACGTGTTGTTTCAAGTCGGTCATAAATAGTGTTTCATGATTTGGCTGATTAAATACAGTCTGCAAAAATCTCCGTTGGGCAATTGCAGTATCTTGGATATAAAAACGAATATGCTCATCAATATCCTTATAGTATTCCCAAAAACAGCTATGCTCTATAGTAGCCCTAATTTTAGAGCTCAAATAATCCACAAAGCTCATTAAAATTGGATTATTCCACTCACGACAAGACAGTAACAAGGATAAGAACTCTGGCCCATCCACATAGGTATTAACCTTTGGATCCTTCTCCAGTTCCCAAACCGTATTCCAGTCATCATCATTGAACCAATCCGTCTTCAAATACGCAGTATGAATCGTATACTTTGACAAATCCAATTCTCCCGGTTCATCTTGTAATGCCCATCGAATACTATTCACCGCGCCCCAGCAAGCAGTCTCATCATGTTTTTGCTGTTGTTCCTTTTTATCATCTGAAAGATGTTGATATATATCCAATCCATTGTATTGATTTGATTCAAATGTTTTTGAAAGCAAGTATTTATACCGATTGATCTGATTACCATGCTCCTGTGATGATGTTTTATCTTCAATAATTAAAGCTACTTGTAATTCTGGAACCAATACAAGCACATCGATATTAAGTAACTGCCTAAAAATATATATCTGGTTAACACCAGATACATCATAGCCCCCGTTCAACAAACGAGATAAAAATCGAGCCCCAAACTGGCGTCCGCTTGCATTATCGTCGCGAACAGGCATATTAATCCAATTCAAACACCAACAAATAAAAGCATCCTGCGACAACTCATTCGTTGCAAAATTAAAAATATTATTCTCCACAATCCGTTCATCAATCATATTCCGTATCCCCGATATAATACAAACAACTACCCTAACCAAACCCGGTACATAAAACTCGATCAATCTATAATAACAATACCATCCTTAAGACAAGTATACAATCACAAACGTGTAAATTCCGTACCATATAAATACCAAATTATGCCCTAACATCACCTAAACCACAAACGTACATAGAGAAAGACCCTATCGGCCCCTCAAAACGACTTCGGACTCCGCGTAAGCGCAGTAGCGTGCCGGCTTTTCTCTCTCCTCCAGAAACAATGCCACTACATCACCTCCATACAAACGTACATAGAGAAAGCCCCCATCTATTCCAAAACCGACTTTGGCCCTGTGGAGGCCGTAGGCCGGAGTCAGACCCGGCCAGTGGAGGATTTTCTCTCTTCACCAAAACAATGCCCTAACATCACCTAAACACGAAGGTAAAAAAAGAACCTATCGGTTCCTAAAAACGACTTTGCCTAGGCTGGCTATGCCAGCCGTCAAGGCAGTGGAGGCTTTTAGGGGCCGATAGGTTCTAACCATCTACCCTTTGTACTTAGGTGATGTAGGGCATGTTTCAGGCACCACGTCTTTGCGGTCCCCTAGTTGTGCACTACGGTCTGTATAGTGTGTATGAAGTAGTTCGTGTGCTTTATGTCCTAATGGTTCACCCAAGAAGTTTTTGTATAGGTCTTGGATTTCTGGGTTTTCATAGGATGCCACGTATTTGTATTCTTCATCAGCTTTGTAAAGTCCGCCAATGCGGGCTTCTTTTGTTTTTACGGCTTGTGGTAATTTAGTGCGTGGTTGACCACCGCCACCGATACAACCACCTGGGCATGCCATAACTTCGATAAAGTCATAGTGTTTGCCATTTTCTTTCAAAGCGTTGAGGAAATCACGGGTATTTTTGCCACCGTGTACAACAGCAACGGACAATGTTACGTCGTCACCGAGTTGTACAGTCGCTTCTTTTACACCATTCATGCCGCGAACGTCTTCGAGGTGAGTCAACGCATATGGAGGTGGTTCCTTGTCAGTGATGAGCTTGTATGCTGTACGCATAGCTGCTTCCATAACGCCGCCCGTATTACCGAAGATGATGGACGCACCAGTTTCCATACCGATTAAATCATCGAACTTAGAGTCTTCTAAGCTGCCAAAATCAACACCTTCGTCATTGAGCCAGCGAATAAATTCACGTGTGGTAATGGAAATATCCGTATCCATGCCGAGGCTTTCATCATCGTAATAACGAGCCGCCGCATTTTCCTCAACACGCTTAGTTTCTGCTTTCTTCGCCGTACAAGGGTTAACGCTGACAGACACGATATTTGCAGGATTAATGCCCTTTTTCTCAGCAAAGTACGTCTTGATCATGGCCGCTTCCATAGCGATGCAAGAACGGGTACTGGACAAGTTTGGAATGAGTTCAGGGAAATAGATTTCCGCAAAGCGCACCCATGCAGGGCAACAGGATGTGAATTGAGGGATAGTACCGCCATTCTTTAGGCGATCTACAAGCTCAGATGCTTCTTCCATAATAGTCAAATCCGCACCAAAGTTCGTATCAACCACATAATCAGCACCCAATTTACGAAGGGCGCTAACCATTTTTCCTTCTAAGAATGTGCCTGGTTCGTAGCCAAAGCCTTCGCCGATAGCCACGCGCACAGCCGGAGCCGTTTGGATAACAACAATCTTGTCAGGGTCAGCAATAGCCGCTTTCACCTTATCAAGCTCAGATCTAGCATGCATGGAATCGAATGGACAGGCAGCCGCACATTGACCACAGTGGATGCACATTGGCACATCACCGGTTGATTCAAGATCGTAATAATCGAGCACACTCATCACATCGGCGCAAGCGCGACGGCACAAGGTGCAATTCTTACACTTCGAAATATCGTGGTAAATGGACGGGTTGTCGAGCGCGATTGGCACGCGTTTGTCGATAAATTCAAATTGGGACATGAGGACCTCCTCGTTCTGTATAATCATACCTATTGTGAAAGTTTTAATTTCTCCTATATTACTAGCATAACAAATAAGGAGGCCATCAATCAACGTACTAGGCTAGTAGGAATTGAAAGATTATTGGACTTCATAAACAGGAAACTTTAAAGTTCATACATCATCGGTACATCGATGAGCTCTACCCGTTCATCGTCTGAGACAAATCCAAACCCTCGTTTGCTAAATAGCCAATAGTATGGTTCACCGTGCAATACAAGGGCCTTTTCCATGAGTGATATCAGCACATCTTGGCCAACCGGTTCATTTTTCCATTTGCACTCGCCCACTAATAGATGATGTACAGGCCGTGTATTGGGATTTGCTTGTATATCCGCCATGGCCACTACATCGATTTCAACTTGCTTTTTCGTTGCACTATCCGTGCCCCACCAATGACCTATTTGTTGTGGCAAGAACGGAACTGAGCCTCGGTGAATGCGCGCCTGTACATATTGTGCTGCCATCGTTTCAAATACGGGTCCCATGAAATGTGAAAGCATAGGTTTAACGTATTGATGGTATACAAGTTTGCCATTAAAGTTTTCAATGGCCCCTTGGTTCGGTTCTACAAAACGATACCAAAAGGTATACATAGAATCTTTAATGGTATAAATACTTTTATTAGACTTAGATCCAACAGGATGTATTTTTTCGATGATCTGTAAATCAATAAGGCTTTTTAGATAATTATTCAATGCCCCCGTCGTCATATCTACCTTAGTAGCAATTTCGTTATTACGGCTGGCTCCCTTAGCGATAGCACTGAGGATTGCATTATACTGGCGAGGCTCCCGTAATTCCTGTTTTAATAGACTCGATGGCTCATCTACAAGACGTCCTGTAGGCGTAAAAAACAAGGAGATAATGCTTTCATCAAGAGAATCCCCTTCCCTAAAATATGATAAATATTCAGCCACACCACCGGTAAGACCAAAGGCGATAGCACTATCCTCATAGGAAAGATGGGGTACCATTTGACGGGCCTCGATATACGTAAACGGTTTAATTTTATACTGCGCCGTGCGGCGACCATACAAAGGGCTCTTATGGCCTAGCACCTGATTTTCCATAAAACTCATGGACGAACCGCACAAGATGAGCATTAACTGAGACCGATTTTTATACGCATCAATCAAGGCCTGTAGCTCAGACGAAACGGACGGAATCGATTCCGCCAAGTACGGATATTCGTCGATAATAAATATACAACGATGGTCTAAGCTATACTCAAATAAATGGGTCAACGCCGCCGTGATCGTTGGAAAATTCGGTAACGTGGACTGTAATTTACCGGTTTCAATCATCCCCGTTGCACAATATACAGCTTGTGAAAGCACCTCTAAATTGTTACTCGCACCAGATTCGAGGCCCACCATATACGCGCCATCATGAGACGCCAAAAAGTGGTGCAACAAATACGTCTTACCCACACGACGGCGTCCATACACAATAGCCAATTCAAAACGTTTTGAATTATATTGCGCCTCCAGAGAAGCTAATTCATGTTCACGGCCTACAAATACCATATCGCACCTCCTCGTTAATCTAAATTACGCTATGCAACAAATATCCTATCTATATCTTCTTTAGTATAACACGATATAGTATATTACGATATACTATATTACGTTATACTAAATTGCAAAAACAAGATACAGCCCTCATCATACCAGTGATTATCTAGTGTTATAAGGGTTTTCACCCACACGTTTTGTCCTATAACTCAAACTCATACTCTGCATATAAACACAAAAAAGCAGCTCTTTCGAGCTGCTTTGTCGTATAAGGTGTATATTATTTTTTACCTTGTTTTGCTTGTTGAGGCCATAAGAAGTTATAAACTGCTTCGGATGGAGAACCAGCAACAACTGGACGATCTTTGCCATCAACTTTATCTTCACGTTCTGCGTAACCTTGTGGGTTATACAATACAACCTTTTGGTCTTTTACAGTTTTCTTTTTGTGGTTGAATTCTTCAGTTGCGATGAAGTGGTAACCTTCAGAATCTTGAGCTTTGATCATAACAGTTGCAGTTTTATCGCTTTTTTGAACGCTATCTTGATCGATAGACCAAGTAATACCAGCACTATCTTGACCAAATACTTGCCAGTTAACAGCACTAGCAGAACCAAAACCGCATGCGCAAATTGCAGCAGCAGCTAAACATGTACCTAGTAATTTTTTCATATATTTCACCTCTTATAAAATCAAATTTAATTTATTATACCATATATTAAATGTATTTTGCGTGAAAGCTAATTTTTTGCGATACTTTTACGTAAAATGTACTTCGTCCTACACCATGTCGCTCAATAAAGCCCTCTTCTACAAGTTCTTTCAATGCTTTTTCAACAGTAGATACAGCTATATCTGATTGTTTCTCAAGGATTCCAGATTTCGTAATCTTACCAATAGTGGCACTAATTATGATTTTTATACGATCCTTTGCAGATAACGACGTAGTCAGCAATTCAATACGGCTTTCAAAATCACGATAGGCCGCCAAAATAACGCGAAGCATATATTTGACAAAAGGGACTATATCTTCATCGCCTGTGTGCCAACCTGCGCCGGATTGAGCTAACGCCGCATAATAACTGTCCTTTGTACGCTCGATTTTTTGCTCTAAACTAATGAACTTACCTATCATGTACCCATTTTGATACAAGAGCAACGTCGTCAGCAATCGGCTCATACGCCCATTGCCGTCATTGAAAGGATGAATACACAAAAAATCGTGTATAAATACAGGAATCACAAGCAATGGATTCACCGATTTATCTTGAAGAACCGCATTAATACTATGGCAAAAGTCATCTATAGCAGCCGGCGTTTCATATGGTGACAATGGCCTAAAGCGTTCCCTCTCAGAACCATCTGCAAGCCGTTCAATTATCAAATTCTGTACATTTTTATATTGTCCACCAATCCCCTTGTGGGAATACGCATACAAATCACGATGTAACTGCAGTACAATGTGCCTTGTCAAATCGATATACTCGTAATTTTCATGCACCGTATTCAACACATCGCGATACCCCATAATCTCTTCCTCATCCCGATTACGGGGCATCGTCTTATCCGCCACCAACGAACGAATACGAGCCTTCGTCGTCACAATCCCTTCAATCCGGTTCGACGACTCCACACTCTGCACCTTCGCAATATCCACAAGCCGCGCTACACTACTAGGCCGCTGAGACACAAACAAATCCTGCCACCCCTTATACTCATGAATCTGTGAAAGCAACGACACAATCTCGCCATCCCACAGACAATCCTCGAGCCACCGATAATCAAAACTACGCATACCACACCACCTTTCCCCTAAGCGAACATTTCTCCCCTAATTTTAATACAATTTAGGCGATAAATAAATAAAAATATATCTTCCTTCTCCGGCCCTTTGTAGAAAATAATACTAATATAGAATAAAAGAAACCTCGCTCTGAATATGTTGCTAGGGTAGGCTGGGAACTGGATGGTGTCTAAAAACCGACTTTACCCTCACTGTGGATTTCGATTCTCGAAATCTTACGTTCAGGACTAAGTGATGTGTGGCTCCCATGCGTCGCTCCGCTCCTCTGTTAGCTCACACCCTACTTATGTCCCTGCAAAGGCCGTAGGCCGAAGTCAGACCCGGCCGGTATTTCCCTTTCCCGGCCCTTTGTGGAAAATAATGCTAATGTAGAATAAAAAGAAACCTCGTTCTGAATATGTTGCTAGGGTAGGTTGGGAAATGGATGGTGTCTAAAAACCGACTTTGGCCCTGCGAAGGCCGTAGGCCGAAGTCAGACCCGGCCGGTGGAGGATTTTAGACACCATCCATTTCTACATACCACACCAGAATGCTAATATTCAGAGCGAGGTTTCAAAACATCTATATTAAATTATTTTCCCCAAAGGGCCTGCATTACTTCTGATCCTATTGTATCTTTCTCAATTTTCACAGGTTTTTGTTTTTCATTGCTACTCAACAACGGTACACCAGATTGGCTATACACAGTGGCGTTCACTTCTGTCCAAGTGCTATCTGGGCGGTTGATTTCAACGGTGTAGATATAGGTATAACCTTCTACATTGTTGGCTTTCACCAAAATACGAGCCATAGAATCTGTTTTAAACACAGACGAGTTATCGATAAACCATGCGGAATCGTCTGTATCCGCATCAACGTAGTACCAATCAGCGGCATTGGCTACGTCAAAGCCACCGAAAAATATACATCCTGCTGCCATAATGGCAGCTAACCATTTTTTCATCATTCTCTCCTATTCAATCCTTTATTCATTCAACTATATATGGGCATGATTGTGGTTTGGTCTCTACAGAACGTCAGGGCCTAATAGATAAAGCAACTGCTCGTCCTGTATAACACGAGTGGCGACCACTTAGGTGATCGCCAATTGTGCATATCTATGTTAGATATAGTATATTTTCGTTACTTTGCATATAGAATACAAATAAATCTATATGACATATACGATATTAGTCTTCGCTTTCGATTTCAGATGCAGGAATGACAGCAATGCTTGCTACCTTATCACCTTCGTCGAGATTTTGTGTTTTCACACCAGAAATGGCTTTGCCTTTTTTCACAGCAATGTCATTCATGTTAAAGCGAATGATTTTACCTTGTTCGGAAATGAGCATCACTTCGTCATCATTGTGAACGACTTCAACGGCTACTACATCGCCAGTTTTATCGTTAATGCGGAAGTTCTTTGTACCGATGCCGCCGCGTTTTTGTACATTGTACGCATCCGCTTCGTTGCGTTTACCATAGCCTTCTTCGGAAATAGTGAACACTTGTGCTTCACTTTCATCAGACTCAAGAACACCAGCGCCTACAACAACGTCGCCTGTTTTCAATTTGATACCGCGCACACCATGAGCCGCGCGTTTCATGAGACGAACGTCCTCTTCGTTGCAACGGATAGCCATGCCAAGTTTCGTACCGATTAGGATATCTTGGTTGCCTGTGGTTACGATTACAGAAATCAAGCGGTCCCCATCGTCAAGGTTAATCGCATTGAGGCCAGAACGACGGATGTTGCGGTATTCTTCGATAGCCGTACGTTTTACAACACCGAATTCAGTAACCATGAATAAGTTTACATTTTCATGGATGCGTTCAAGGTCGATCATAGTCGTAACGGATTCACCCACAGCGAGTGGCAATACGTTGACCATAGCGGTACCACGAGAGTTACGGGAACCTGCTTCTGGCACTTCGTACGCTTTGAGGCGGTATGTACGGCCAGTAGACGTAAAGAACAACAATGTATTATGTGTGCGAACATGCATAATTTGTGTTACATAATCGTCTTCCTTCGTCTTCATGCCAATAACGCCAGCGCCACCTTTATGTTGGTTGCGATATACGTTCGCGTTCATCCGTTTGATATAACCTTGTTTCGTCAAGGTAATTACCATTTCTTCGTCAGCGATGAGGTCTTCTACATCAAGGTCGGACGTGTCGATTGTGATTTCACTGCGACGAGGATCGCCGTATTTCTTCTTCATATCTTCCAGTTCGTCTTTGATGATTTGACGTTGACGCGCTTCGCTAGCCAAGATAGCTTTCAAATCTTCGATCAATGCCAACAATTCCTTGTATTCTTCTTCGATTTTTTCGCGTTCCAAGCCTGTTAAACGGCGTAAACGCATGTCGAGGATGGCTACTGCTTGTTTTTCTGAAAGCCCGAATTTTTGCATCAATGCGTTACGTGCGATTTCATCAGTTTGAGAACTGCGGATTGTAGCGATAACTTCATCGATGTGGTCGAGGGCAATCAACAAGCCTTCCAAGATGTGAGCACGCGCTTCAGCTTTGTTAAGCTCGAATTGAGTGCGGCGTACGATGACATCGAGGCGATGATCTAAGTAGTAACCCAATACTTCTTTCAAATTCAATACGCGAGGATGACCGTCTACGAGGGCCAACATAATCACGCCGAAAGATTCTTGAAGTTGAGTGTGTTTATATAATTTGTTAAGAACGATATCTGGTTGCACGTCAGCGCGCAATTCTATAACGATGCGCATACCTTGACGGTCAGATTCGTCGCGAAGTGCTGTGATACCATCAATAACCTTGTCACGGCTCAAGTTCGCAATCGTCTCGATGACGCGAGCCTTGTTAACTTGGTATGGAATCTCAGTCACTACGATTTTATGCTTGCCCTTCGCCATTTCTTCAATGGTTGCACGAGCGCGCATTTTTACGCTGCCACGACCTGTGGAGTACGCTTTTTTAATGCCTTCCCGGCCCAAAATGAGCGCCCCTGTTGGGAAGTCTGGCCCTTTGATTTGCGTCATCAATTCGTCCACAGTTACATCTGGATTATCGATGAGCATTTCAAGGCCATTACAAACCTCATTAAGGTTGTGCGGCGGAATATTGGTCGCCATCCCTACGGCAATACCGCTAGAACCATTGATGAGAAGATTTGGGATCTTCGCTGGCAATACTGTTGGTTCTTGCAAGCTTTCATCATAGTTCGGCATGAAATCAACAGTTTCCTTGTCGATATCAGCGAGCATTTCTTGCGTAATTTTTGCCATACGTACTTCGGTATAACGCATCGCAGCGGCACTATCGCCGTCGATGGAACCAAAGTTACCGTGGCCATCTACCAAGAGGTAGCGCGTATTGAAATCTTGCGCTAAACGAACCGTTGCGTAGTAAACGGAGCTATCACCATGTGGATGATATTTACCGAGTACGTCACCGACGATACGAGCGGATTTCTTGTACGGTTTATTAGGCGTCATGCCTGTTTCGTGCATCGCGTACAAAATACGACGATGTACTGGTTTCAAGCCATCACGCACATCAGGAAGAGCACGCATTACGATTACGGACATCGCATAATCGATATAGGCGTTCTTCATTTCTTTATCAATCTGAACGGGATGAATATTCCCATGGGACCATTGTTGGTCTGCCACAATCTCACCTCATTTTACTAACACTGATTACAATTCATCATATTATTATAGCATTTTTGTGGGTTTAGCGCTATTGTTATCAGGATTTTTAGTGAAAGCATACTCTAACACTTACAAATTTTATCTCTCCCCCATATATTTAGGGATTATAATCCCAATTCCGCACAATTTTAACGAGTTTAAGGATTACAATCCCAATTCACCAATATTTTTATCCGTTTATGGATTATAATCCCTAAACACAATTATGAATATAAATCTAATATCCGACTATGAATTGAATACCTGCACAATAGTAATTACCTATTTAAAAATATATCTATCCTTGTTACAATAATTTTGTTTTTATTCATTATTCTATATTCTATGGAATTTTATAAATAGAATGTACAGAGAGGAGATACATATGGATAATCAGAATTCAAAATTTCACTTACCCAAGATTTCAGCCATTATCTGGATACAATTTAACTATGTTCTTTTACAAACTTATCAAAATCAGAAATTACCTTCTGATGCGTATTAAACACTTTATATTCACTAACAGCTTTCTTTTGAGCCTGTGTCATAGAAATATTACCCTTGTTTGTTAGGATATGATACTCATTAAAGTCTAAAAACTTATCAACACTTTCAATAAAGGCTTTCATAGTAAATGTTTCACGTCGTTCGATAATACGCTCTATATAATCAAAAAACGAAGATATAGTTCGCTCTAATTGTTCAATCTCTTCAATGGATAAATAATTTTTTGCTACAATTACATCCTTTTTATAAATCCGTCCTTCCGGTCCAGATTCCCAAGTAGTCAATCCCATATGATTCTTTGTAGCATCCGCATGACTATGAATGATTTCTGCAGCAGTTTGACCAGTTATAGCATAATGAAACTTATTCTGTATCGTTCCAAAAAAATCTCTAGTTATAGGTGATTGTGCATCATAATCGATTGCACACGCTGCAAATATATCTGTCACTTGTTGATATATACGACGTTCACTAGCACGAATTGAACGGACTCTTCGTAGCAACTCTTTAAAATAATCTTGGCCAAATGCGCGTCCATTTTTTAGCATATCATCATCAAGGGCAAAACCCTTTATAATATATTCACGCAATACGCCCGTAGCCCATATACGGAATTGAGTTGCTTTTTTACTGTTTACACGATACCCTACCGCAATGATGGCATCGAGATTATAAAAATCCGTAAGCCTCTTTACAGTACGTAAGCCTTCTATTTGAACTTGTTCCATTTTGGAACAAGTTCCAATTTTTTCTAACTCTCCTTCAGCATAAATATTGCTTAAATGCTTTGATATAGCTTGTGGATTAACATCAAATAATTTCGACATATCCTTTTGAGTCATCCAGAATGTTTCATCTTTATATAACACATTGGTGGAAACAGACTCATTCTCTGCTTGATATACAATAACATTTCCGGTAATCGCATTTTCTAAAGATTTCATATAATTCCCTCCGACAATTATACTTAGCCTTAGTTATATCCTATGCTCCCTTTTAATAATTCACTACAGTCACAGGATCATTATTTCGATATTTACGACTCGTATGAGGATGATCTCGCTCTACCAAACCTTTTAAAGCTTCATCTAATAAGCGCCAAAAATCCTTATTATCATCTGCTGGTATTCCCAATACAATGGAGTTCCCTTTAGAATACGTAATACATGTGGATGTTATATCATCAATGATAGGCAAATATACAATAATAACACCAGATGCCGCTAGCATATCTTTAAGTGGCTCTTTAGCCACAGTCAAAGATTCTTGTGAAAGTTCTTTTATTTGAGGAATAAAGGCTTTAAGTAATTCACAATCATAAGGATTTACCTCCACAAATCGAGATTCACCTTTTGTAATTTGTACCAATGTATAAATAGCACTCTGTTTTGCTTTATCCATATCCTTTATATTCTCATATACCAAAGGCATAACCATTTCATCAGCCACAGTTTTCAAAGATGCTACCTCAAAAAACTTTTGTAAATTATTAACTTGTTCCGCTTTCTTTTTAGTTTCTGGTACAATGCCCAACCGAGCCAATTTAGCATACCCAAAAGGCTTGGCAAAATTTATTTCCTCATCAATAGAATTTTCATACTCTACCTTTAGTATTTTCTCTCTATATCCAGCTTCTAAGCCATTCCAGAAACTTGCATCTACGCCAAATACACGTTCTAGACGTAACGCTACATCCTGTGTTAGAGGTACTTCACCATTAATCAATTTACTAATATGTTTCTCACTCATATCCATACGAGAAGCCAACTCTTTTTGAGTCATATGTCTATTTTCTAAAACTTCTTTAATAGTCATGCCTGGTGGAATCGCTATAAAGGTCTTACTCCTATAAATTTTCATATCATTCGTGCTCCTAATTAATGATAATCCACGATTTCTTGAATCTCTACAATATCTACAGTATCACCATACTGAGTAAAAATTAAACGATATGGATGGATTAAATCCATTGCATATTGACCTAATCTAGCACCGTATAAAGGATGACATCTTCCTAATCGTAAACAAATTAACATTTCAATTGATTCAGCATAAGTAAGTTGATCTAAACGTTCATTTATTTTCACTGCCATTCTAAGATTATATTTTTTCTGTGCTACATTAATGTCCGTACATACCTTGCGTATTTTATTATTCTTATATCGTATCTTCAATACCTCACCGACTCTCTATCTAACGAGACTAGATACAATATAAATGGCCATCTATAATAATTTACCTATTAGGTTAATTCTATTATACTCCTTTGTAACAAATTGTAAATGGAAATTTACCTAATAGGTAAATTAAAATATAGAATAATAAATTATACAAATTCAATACATATAAAGGACGTGCAAATCAAATTGATTTACACGTCCTTTTATCAGCATATCATCAGTAGTTATTTCCATTTTGGAAATAACTACTGATGATATGCTACTTTATTAATTCTCAACAATTATGGAATCCAGTTGATTCATTCTAAATTCTTCTACCACGTCCATAAAGGCCTTATTATGTATTGGATTTTCAGTCATACCAAACAAATGGCTCGTGCAATCACAGTCGGAGCAGCCAAATTTTGGCACGTCCCACTCGGAAATGGCACGTACCGCATCAGCTAAAGCACATTCAACGCTCACATCTACATCATTAGGGTCTGGCATGCTCGGCATGGATGGGTATGGTTCGTGAGTAAGGCTCCAGCTTTCAAGGGGTAGTCCGCTCGTACGAATAGGCACGCCGGCAATCATTTCGCAATGGCCACGGAAGTAATCGAGGTGCCAATGCATTTTCTTGCGTTTTCTCTTATGGCGCTCAATGCGTTTCGTAAGGTTCGCCTTGGCGGAGCCGACATACATGTAATACCCTGCATTAAAATGCATCATGCCCTTAGATCCGATTTCGAGATCTAGTTCATGGTCAAGGTGCATCACCATGATGTATACGCCGCTGTCGTGCGCTTCGCTGTCGAGAACATAGCTCGGATAGGTACAAGCGCGTGTCACGGTAGGCATTGTGAAAGTCTCATCCCACGCTACAGCAACGGCTTTCCAGTCAAGATATGGGGCCACTTCTTTAAAGATCGTGGCAAATTCTAAATCCGTATGGTAGTCCGGCAAGAACCATTGAGCTTGGTCCCATTGTACAAGAAATAATACACCCGTATGGTAGCCTTCATTTTGCAGTTCCCGTAAGTGCAATAAATGCTTGCGTCCCCGTTCTGTGATAGCATCGGGGAACATGGCACCGGTCTTGGAGAACAAGGTGCAGGATTTAACCTCTAACAGGAATTCTTCACCATCGTCGTTAGTGAGGAGTAAATCAAAGCGTGATGTCGCCCCATGTAGTTTTACCGTATATTCGCGACGTACAACACGCCATTGTTCCCAACCAGGAATGAGTTTGTTTTCAATCAAATGCTGAGCCACATCATTGCTATAATTCGTATCAAGCATGATAACTATACCGTCACGCTCAATGCCTACAACGCGGTACTTCGTCTTCGCATCTGGCTTGTCGTGGGGCACGATATACATCGTAACACCAGTAAATAACAGTTCCCACATACGACCTGGATTTGGTAAATGAGCAAGTACGCTTTCACCATTAAGATCCAAGGTCACCACAAAACGATTGGGACGGCCTGTATAAGTTGCTTTCAAAATTGTATCGTATAGAACCTTCATCGTTCCTCCTACATCAAGATAATTCTAGGTTCATTATACAACAAAACGGGCCACTCCGAAGAGCGGCCCGCTGGGAGGCGTCATATGACAGGTTCCGAGGCTATCATATGACCAGGGATAAGATATTCATCGCATAACAGCGATATGTTGTTTTATTGCAAATCTTTACTTTGCGTAGATACTTCACTGGCAGAGGTAAAGCTTGCCAATGGAGCGTCGCCAGAGCCTAAGATTACCTTGTTCGCTACTAGCGCATTAGCTGCCGTTTTAGCTTGCTCCAAAGTAAGGCCAGTGCGAGGTCCACTAATTGTGATTGATGCGCTTTTACCATCGACTGTAGCAAATTTAAGATATACCACACGTTTATCAGCCATGTTGGGCACTCCTTTCTAATTCATATACATAAGGATGGGAATGATCGTGATAGGTCCACAGGGTTTGGATTACTACGAACCTTCACGCAGCCATTATGTGCTAACTATTATGAGTGAAAGCACATTAATGACCAAGGGATACTTCGTTGACGCGTATTACGTCAGCAATGGTGTTCTCATAGAGACCAGCCAATGCGGTACCGACGATTTTAACCGCATCATCAGTAGCTTCTTCAGCGACGCGTGTGAAAGTGACGTCTTTGTACTTCGGTTTTTCTTCCGTACCGATATTAAAACGTAACACTAACTTTGTGCGTTTTAGTTCAGCCATCTGATCACCTCCTTTCACCTATATACATTCCAAAAGGAGGCTCGTGACAAGCAAATTCGTTTCAAAAAGAGGAATAATATTTTTACCCCTGAAAAAACGGCCCCAAATCAAGGTTTAGGGCCGTACTTTTGTATTTAGTTTCACGTGAAACAGTGCCAAAAATTTTTGTTTTTTTGTAGCTTGGGACACATTATTTTATTGTAAAATGAATTATACTAGTATATGTAATTTGAAATGATGATAACAATCATTTCATAACGATCTCTTACTAGCTCTCTAGAACATGTATCGTTTGGACATACATCACCGTCGAAACGCATCATCTCTAGCATGTGCTAATAGAGACTTTCACAGTGAAAATATATGATAGAATATAAGTAGTTCATTACAATTTAGAGGGGATTACAATGGCTCAAATTGCAGGAAATTTACAACGAATTAAAAACGGCCAACGCCGTTATGCTATTACACCGCGCATTCCAGCGGGTTTTATTCAACCAGATCAATTGCAAAAATACATTGATGTGGCGAACAAATTTGGCGCTGTTCTTAAACTAACCGGCAGCCAACGCATTATGATTACGAATTTGAAAGCTGAGGACGTAGACGCAGCGTGGGACATGCTCGGCATGGAGCCGGCGTACATGGTGTCCAACCGCGTGCGCAGCGTCAAGATTTGCCCAGGCACAACGTTTTGTAAACGGGCTAAACAAGATAGCGTACATCTTGGCATGCAATTGGAACGCAAATATTTGTCCCAAGAAATGCCTAGCAAGATGAAGATCGGCGTGTCCGGCTGCATTAATTCTTGTACTGAAAGCCGCATGAAGGACGTTGGCGTAATCGGTACGGTTGAAGGCTGGAGCATCTACGCTGGCGGCAGTGGCGGTGCGCATCCACGCATTGGCGACCTCATTGCAGAGGTAACAACAGAAAAAGAAGCCCTTGCACTTGTGGACCGCATCATCGAATATTACAAAGCAAATGCACAAATCGAACGAATGGGTGAATTCATCGACCGCATCGGCTTAGATGCTTTCAAAGAAGCTGTACTAGGCGACCTTGAAGGGGCTCCTACAGAAGCGAAAGCAGCAGAACCTATTGTTAACTTGCCAGGTCACGGCAATGATCCAGAGGTTGAGACGCCACGCCTTGAACCAGGTCAACCAATTACACCGGATACAATCATCCGCGATATCGTGGACATCTATCCAAATACAGTACCTGTACTACAAAGCATCGGCATGGGTTGCCTCGGTTGCCCATCCTCTACGATGGAACCACTATGGCAAGCCGCTGAAATCCACGGCGTCAATGTGTATGATTTACTTAACAAACTAGAAACTGCCCGCAAAGGTGCATAATTAATATAAAGGAGTTTCACATGTCCGCATTTTTAGGTCACATTCACTACTGGTTATACCGCAAAATCCAATTGCTCGTAGAGCGTGAAAACTTAATTCTTGAAAAAACGACAAAGGTCGTAGACGATCTTGCTGAGGAATTACATTCCATCTCCGTAGATACATACGGCGAACCAATTAACCCTAGCATTCCATTGGAAAACATTATCGACCACAACAACATTCACGGTTGGCTCTCCAACCAAATCAACATAGCATCCGTCCGCGAAGCGGCTTTCATCAAAGACATGCTCGATACAAATGCTGATGAAAATGCTATTCACGTAGTAACCGCTATTCTCGATGCCTTCGCTGTACAAGGTCAAGCATGCGGCGTTGTGGCCCAAGATAGCCTCGAAGAACATACGGCGCCAGCCATCTACAACGCCCTTCAAAACTTCTATGTAAACGGCATGCCTTGCGACGGCGGCGACCAAATCGTTGAGGACAGCGCTGACCGTTTCACATGGGTCGGCGACCATCGATTACAAGCTGGCTACTGGCGCACTGCAGGCGTTGATCCTAAATTCATGATGCTCGCATACCAAACATGGTTCGAGGCCTTTGTGAAAGCTATCGATCCTGAATTCGAGCTTATCACCACCGAAGACAATGGCACACGATTATATACAATCGCTAAAAAATAAATACCATTTCGTTCGCTAAAACGGACGAAAAACGAACGAAAACGCGAACGTAAAATTTTACGCTCGCGTTTTTTATTTCTAATGATCCAATATATGTACCTAAAAAAATTAGAACAGGCGTGTTCTATTTCTGGAGATCTAGTATATGTATCTAAAAAAATAGAACAGGCGTGTTCTATTTCTAGGCACCTAGTATATGTATCTCAAAAATTAGAACAGGCGTGTTCTATTTCTAGGCACCTAGTATATGTATCTCAAAAATTAGAACAGGCGTGTTCTATTTCTAGGCACCTAGTATATGTATCTCAAAAATTAGAACAGGCGTGTTCTATTTCTAGGCACCTAGTATATGTATCTCAAAAATTAGAACAGGCGTGTTCTAATTCCGGGGATCTAGTATATGTGTCTAAAAAAAATAGAACAGGCCTGTTCTAATTCTGGAGATCTAGTATATGTGTCTAAACAAATAGAACAGGCGTGTTCTAATTCTGGAGATCTAGTATATGTGTCTAAACAAATAGAACAGGCCTGTTCTATTTCTAGGGACCTAGTATATGTGTCTTAAAAATAGTACAGGCCTGTTCTATTTTAAAATTCCTTATAAAAGTGTAGCTATAGACACAGAATTGATAAGAAATATCAGTTATAATAGAACCATAAGATAAATCATTACTCATATACTTTCAAATATAGGAGGTGCAGCATCATGGCAGGCACAGTAAAAAAAGAATTAGGTTTATTATTCCAAGGTCCTAATTATGTGATCGTAAAAAAAGGCGGTAAAGCAGGCGAAAAGGTAGAAAAACATAATCATCCTGAAGCCAATGTTATCTTTACTGTTGTTAAGGGCACAGTTCAAGTATTCCTTAACGAAACAGAGGAACATGTACTCGTACCAGGTGAAGTTCTCGAATTTAATGGCGATAACTACATTCAAGCAACGCTTGTTGAAGATAGCGAATTCATCGTAAACCTCGTTCATAAACCTGAATAAGATTATATAGATATGACCTCCTCCTCTCCTTAGTGTCTATATATAAAAAACACCTATAAGTGGTAAGTTATACAAAACAGTAACTATTACCATATATAGGTGTTTTTTACATTCTTAGTCCTAATATCTTAATTTCATAACTGTATTTCTATAGAATATAGTGTTTTTGCTTGCAGTTGCTTTCATAAGAGAATATACTAATTATGTAAGAGAGAAAGAAGGATTTGCATGACACGCGAAGATTTAGAAACCTATATTCACAATCAATTTGAGGATACTACCACCAATACTCCTTGGACGCAGTTCCCGCATTACAAGGTGTACCGCCATCAAAGTAATCATAAATGGTTCGCCCTAGTCATGAATATTACTACCGATAAATTAGGATGGTCAAACATTCGGCCTATCGATGTGTTAAACATCAAATGCGAGCCCACCATGATTGGTGCCTTTCGTAAGGAACCAGGCATATACGCAGCCTATCATATGAATAAGGCCAATTGGCTAACCATTTCTTTGGATGGCTCTGTGCCTACTGAAAGAATAAAAATGCTCCTCGACATGAGCTATCGATTGACTAAATAAAATACTAAATTCTTTATCTGCCCATTTAGCACATAAAATAAAACGAGCCTGGATTCATTCTAAGCTCGTTTTTTTGCTTTCACGTATTGTATTGTTTAATATTTATAAAATAACTTTCACCTATACTCGTAACATCATAGATGCACTTATTAAAAGTACAGTATATACAATAGCAATAATAATAATATGCATTGATGTAGTCTTTAACATCTGACGGTAGAGTCCAAGGGAGCAAAGCATATAATATATAGCTAATACAAATGCGATTAGGCCCAAAATAGATTGAACTCCGAACGCAATCATACCCGCTCCGGCAAGGCTCAATACAATAACGAGTACAGCACCGAGTAAGGACAATACAGTTATAGGTAAATCAAAGGCCATCGCATACGAAACGGCCATGAACGTATCCTTAAACATAAGATCACGATTACTAGTGGCTTTCACATAAAAATAGGCCAATATAAGCCAAAGCCCTTTTAGGAAAAACCAGGCAAAAACAAAGCCTAAAATCGATACAATCGTATCTAGCATGGTCGCAGGCGTGATAAAAAATATGATACCATTTTCCACCACCGACAAACCAAGCATAATGCCAAACAAACGCAACATAAAAACTAGCGCTTGATCAAACGTACCATTCTCCATAATATACGGAATCCCCTTAGACCGCGGATACCGCATCAAATTCCAACAAACCTGCATAAAAGACATCTACAAAACCTCCTTCGCCGCCCTCAATTACAACTAAATCATACCATACCATAACAAACCAACCAACACAAAACACCCTGCGTCCCCTCTGTTTCTTAGTCTAAAAAAATTAATATCTATCTCTGATAGAGATAAACAGCCCCCTCTCGAAAATCGACTTTGTCCTTCTACCTACAGTCTAAAAAAATAATATTTTATCCAAAGAGATTAGCGAAAAAAGGGATACCCCTCTGAAAACGACTTTGGCCCTTCCCCCTACTGTCTGAAAAAATTAATATCTATCTTGGATAGAGGAAAACAGCCCCCTCTCGAAAAACGACTTGCTCCTTTTCCCCTACAGTCTAAAAAAATAATATTTTATCCATAGAGATTAGCGAAAAAAGGGATACCCCTCTGAAAACGACTTTGGCCCTGTTCCGAAGAAACAGACCCGGCCGGTGGAGGCTTTCAGAGGGGTATCCCTTTTACCACACGTTAAAACGCTAGATAAGATATTATTTTTTTAGACGTTTAATTACTTCATCTGTAATATTTTCAACGTTACTATTTGCATCAGCTGCGCGGATTGTGTATGGGTCGTCTAATACAACGTCCATTTTCTTTTCAACGCGAACGGATTCAATAGCGTTGTGAATGTTTTGCATCATTGGTTGTGCAATTTTATTCACTTCGTCATTTTCTTTTTGTAACAATGGAGCTACGGATTTATTGAATTCTGCTTCTGCTTGAGCTTGATCTTTAATTTTGTCAATTTCTTGCATTTTCTTTTCAATTTGTGGACGGTATTGTGCATCTACTTGTTGCATTTTCATATCGAGTGCACCGTAACCAGGATAGCTATTTACAACTTGACTCATTTGCACCAAACCAATGTTAGCAGCGCTTGCCACAGCAGTGGTAGCGGAGATAGCACCAACAATAGCCAATGTTGTCAATTTTTTAGTTAATTTCATTTGAGATCCTCCTGAACAGTAAAGTTCCATTACACAAACATGTAATGCACTATTTTTACTATATCAAATCTAACTTGCTTTCACAAGTAAAAACCCTCAAAAATCATAGATGAGATATAGCATCTAATAATTAAATTGTATACTATTAAATAATAATAAGGGCCCATGAATTCATCATGAACCCTTATTAAAAATTTACTATCTATTATTGTTCGTCATTAAGATAGATGTATTTATCGGATTTCAATTTGGACACGAGGTCAGGCACCAAGCCGATAAGGCGATCAAAGCTATTGCTGTAAGGATTGCCTTTAATGTTGAATAACTCGATGCGTTCGCCTTTGATTACGAGCACAGCGCTTGGTTCCATGCGAGCGCCGCCGCCACCGCCGCCACATTCATGATTCTTGCCAGATGTATTGTGGTTTGTGCCAGTGCCGAAACCAAATGTTACGTCCACAAATGGAACCAATGTAGTATCGCCGATTTGCACCGCTTCACCTACTACAGTTTCCACCTTAATCATATTTTTGAATTTCTCAAAAAGGACTTCTAAATTTTCTTTTACGTTACTGTTCTCCATCGTAGTACCTCCACTGATGTCAACTATGCGTTAGCGGCTTGTTCCGCTTTCAATCGTTCTAATTCTTTCTTTTCTTTGCGCTTAACCCAAACGACCTTGACCGTTTCAGCTATGAGTGCACGCATTGGTTGTGAAAGCACGAATCGCGTGCCGTGCCATGCCAACGCGCCTAGAATAATGCGCCCTTTAATGTGGCCGCTACCTTCTAAATGCCAATTCAAATAATCAATCTCGATATGTTCAGCCTGTTCAGGCCAGATGCTGTACAACATCGAAGCAAACACGCCGCCCTTAAAAGGATCACCGATGCCGATACGCCCTTCTACAGCGATATCTCGTGGTTTAGAATGGTTATAACACCGCTTAGAAACAAGCAACAATTGACGCCACAATTCCGTATTCGTCACATGTTTCATGAACCAAAAGGTCGGGATTTTCGATTTAAAGCTAGCCACCGGATCATTAGGATCTGGTTTTTGAAAGCGCGATTTTACGCTATCTTTCAAGCCGTCTATTTTCGTAAATACCTTCTCTTTTACGGTGCCATCACTATTGAAAGTGACCTTTTCCACCACTTCATCATCAGGTTTCATCGTCGGGTTATCGCGAATTGAATCATATTGTGCAGCCCGCGCTTCAGCACCCTTATTATCATCCTTAGATGCATCAACACGTTCAACGCGAACCTGTTTACCTTGTGCATCTGATGTTTGCCCTGTACTGCGCGTAGCATCTAGGCTTTCACCAGAAGCACCAGCAGACGTCGGCTCAGTCGGTTCAGTACCGCCCTGGCCATCGCCTTGCATGGCTTTCATCATCGCTTCCGCCTGCGCAGCCATCGGATCATTTTCAAATTCGTCAACAGCCTTCTGATATTCGTCATCAACCCGTTGTTGAATCCATTCGTCGTATTCTTTCACAGGGCCGATTTTCTGCATACCTAATACATAAAGTTGTTTAAAAAATGGTTTGCCCTGAAAATATGCGAGATGCAGCGACAATACGCGCCACAGCCATTTAACCGACAATTCTACGCGGTACGGCGTCCTGCCGTTCCATTCGATGCTATATGTGATTGGCGTTAGTAGGATAATCATGATCAGCGCTACGATGAGAAGCACTACGACGAGTGCCACAATAGCGACTATACTCAACCACATCACCTCCTTAGGTTATGGGATTTGTGAAAGTATACTCTAATTTTCAATGCCCTTGCGAGCCATTACACCTTGCATGTAATAATGCTTAACTTCCTTCATTTCCGTCACAAGATCGGCCACATCAAGAAGTTCTTGCGGTGCCCCGCGCCCCGTAAACACCACTTCGGTTTCCGGATTACGAGCCTCTAATAGAGCCTCCGTTTTTTTCCAATCAATGAGTTCAAAGAACAAAGCCATGTTATATTCGTCGAGAACCACCAAATCATATTCGCCGCTAGATACAGCCTCTAACGCGCGTTCATAGCCCTTTTCAATAAGCGCTACATAATCCTTAGGCGGATTTCCTGATTCAAATACAACCACCTCATCACCCCATTTGGCGAGCTCATCCTTGCTCTTCATGCCTTCCTTGATGATAAAAAACGGTTTACCTACAGTTTCTAATGTAATATTTTTGAGGGTCGGTAAAATATTATGTTCACTATACACTTTAGACTTCATGAACTGTAAAAATAAAACCTTTTTGCCAGCGCCTATAGCTCGTATAGCGAGGCCGATAGCAGCCGTCGTTTTACCCTTGCCTTCGCCGGTATAAACTTGTACATAGGCCTTCATAGATATACCTCCGTTCATATACCATAATTGTACAATATTTATAGACGAAAAGGAATAGATATCCTTATTATGCAATATAATACATAAAAATCTGTTCCTTATTACAATTACATACATAAACATAAGGGATGAGGGACCCGAAAAAACTCCACCGGCCGGGTCTGACTCCGGCCTACGGCCTTCGCAGGGCCAAAGTCGTTTTTTCAGGCCCCTCAACCCTTTTTATTAGTATACAAATCATATATGAGGAACAGATTTATTATCGCCTCTAATTTGCAAATAAGATATCTATTCCAATCCTATACGAGAATTGTATTAATTAAGATGTATGAACGCTCTGCCAACCCAGCCGTTCAGGAAGAGATGTAATGAATACTTGTTACATAGGTTCCTTATAGTGTGTCCCCAAAAATAGAACAGGCCTGTTCTATTTTTTAAACACATATACTAGGTCCCCAGAATTAGAACACGCCTGTTCTATTTTTAAAACACATATACTAAATCCTCAGAATTAGTACACGCCTGTTCTATTTTAAAACACATATACTAGATCCCCAGAATTAGAACACGCCTGTTCTATTTTTTTATAAGGCATACATAAGCCAATCTCGTACACTTCTTTATCCTAAATTGTACAATAGTATTTTATGCCAATTAGTCAACTAAATTTAGATAGAAAAAAGATAGACCCTTCTGGAAAATGATTTTGGGCTCTCCCTTATGCTAAGTTGTACAATGGTATTTTATGCCAATTAGCTTGCTAAATTTGGATAGAAAAAGATAGACCCCTCCAGAAAATGATTTTGGGCTCCGCGTAAGCGCAGTAGCTTCTCCACTCCCGCCAGTTTAGTAATTAATATATAGCGTAGAAAAGGAGTGTCCTCCAAAAACAACTTCGGGCTCCGCGCAAGCGCAGTAGCGTGTTGTTTTTGGAGGACACTCCCTTTCACATAGCATATTTAATTACTAATTGGCAAAAATACCATTGGATCAACCGCGGATCCATTAATCCGTACTTCGTAGTGTACGTGTGCGCCAGTACTTTTACCAGTACTACCCATAAGGGCGATGACTTGGCCTTGTTTTACGGTCATGCCCGGTGTAACGAGAACGGCGCTATTGTGGCCATAGCGAGTCACAAATCCGTTGCCGTGATCGATTTCTACGAGGTTACCATAACCGCCTTCGGTGTAGCCTGCAAATGTTACGGTACCCGCTGCAGTAGCAACGATAGGTGTGCCGTAATCGTCAGCGATATCAACACCTTCGTGGAATGCGCTAGCAGCACCGGTCACAGGATCGACACGGGTACCATAAGGGGATGTAATAACACCCTTACTTGGCCAGATGCTTGGCGTTGTACTATTCGTATATCCACCAGAACCTGTGGTGTAGTTCAATTGTTGCAATGCAGCGATGTCTTGAGCCCCACCATCACGCAAGATGTTTCGCATCGTGTAGAAGCTAACCAATAATTTTTGTGCATCCTTATCTAATTTAGATAGTCTTGCTGAAAGTTGCGCCGCACTTAGCGTGGGACTAGTCTCATCGCTAGCGGCTTCCTGCTTTGGGTCAGAGCCATCGCTACCACCTTGAGATGGTGTGCCGGACTCAGCACCCTTTAACATTTGTTTATTTTCTTCACTAATTTGATTTAAGTTTTGGATTTTCTTATCCAACACTTCTGTTTTTTGTTGTAACAGTTTTAATTGTTCTGTTTGCAATTGTGTTTGTTGACGCAATTGAACGATTTCTGCTTGTCGTGCAATGCCCCAAATAGATAAAACAAGTGCTGCTACAAATAAGATTACAGCCACTACAGCTACAATCTTCGCTTGTTTATGACTCAATGTAATGATGCAATTATCACCATTCTGAGACACTACAGAACTCAAAATACTTGGTACTTTCAAAATGCCTTCCTTACTTTTAATCATTCCTCAACTCATCATGCATGTGCGCTCTATATGAACACGACAAGGTGATTTGCCTATTGAGAATGGATAACGCTTGCTAACGCTTCCTCATTCGTACGTTCCCCAAGCGCTTCATTTAAACTTTCTAATTCCTCTTGTGAAAGATTAACGAGACTTTTACCTTTCACAATTGGTTTACTGAAAATACGAGAGTCATTTCGGCCATAGATACTGGAAATGCAGACCCCATTATTATTGCCATCAAGCAATGTAAGGGCAAAGGACAAATCGTTGCCGATGTTATCAAATGCATTATACTTCTTAAAGCCGATTTTTTGCAATGTGTTGCCTTGAATATTGCGAATTTGAGTTTGTTCCTCAATCATATCCTGCAATCCCTTTGCAGCCTCGCGAATTTCAGTGATTTCTACTGAAAGTTTACGTTCTAGGCTAGCCCCATTTTCACCTTGCATGAAGAAATTGAACTTCTTCGTTAAGCTCCCTAATCTAATGTGTAGGATAATGCAATATACCAATAAAATAACGGCTAATGCGCATCCTAATACACCGATATAGGGTTGTATAGATTCTAACATTCAATACCCTTTCTATCTAATTCGTCCATAAACGGACTAATAGCACGTTCTAGTATACCATGTAATGACGCAATAAGTACACCATAATTCACAATAGGCGTACCTTGCACAACGGCACAATCAATGCGCCGTAACACCTCGCGACGCGTCAACATACAAGCCCCGCAATGGATAATAAGATCATAACCGCTCACATCCTTAGGGAACGCACCACCGCTGGTAAATTCAAGCTGTAAATCCGTATGCCCATTCTTTTTAAGCCACATCGGAATTTTAACGGTTCCAATATCATCACATTGGCGACGATGTGTGCAGCCCTCACTGATGAGCACACGCGCACCAGGTTTCAAGTTGTTAAGGGCTTTCACCCCCGTTACTAAATCCTGCAATTTTCCCTTGAACCGAGCCATTAAGATGGAAAATGATGTTAATGGAATATCCGCAGGCGTCAATGCATTCACCGCTTCAAAGGCTTGCGAGTCGGTGATGACGAGTTTTGGTTTTTGTGAAAGCTTATTGAGCAGGGTCGGTAGCTCTTCTGTTTGGCACACCAAGGCAAGGCCTTTATGGTCCAAAATCTCACGAATTGTCTGAACCTGAGGCAAGATTAGACGACCCTTTGGCGCCGCCGAATCAATAGGACATACCAAAATGATAGTATCCCCTGGTTCAACTAACCCTTGTAATAGAGATTGCTCGCCTTCTACATCAAGCGGTGTTAAACCACCTAGCAAATCAAGCAATGTAAGACGATCACGATTCGATGTAAAATCCGTAGAGCCTACGACAGTGGCAATAGCTGACAAATCGGGATACGCATCTACATAATTTAGGTTAGTATCATTACTATTGCTATCATTATCATGAGTGCTTTCACTATCAAAAGCGTTAATTTCATTGATGAATAATGCGACAGGTACATTGTTTTGTTTCAACTTGTTAAGCCACATCATATCATCAGCAGTGGGCGCTTCATCATTACGCAACACATAGACAGCGAGATTGATTTTTTTGATAATTTCTTCGGATTTTTCAATGCGAAGAGCGCCCAGTTCCGATGTATCGTCAATTCCCGCCGTATCGGTAATGACCACAGGGCCTAGAGGCAATATTTCCATAGATTTGCTAACGGGATCGGTCGTAGTGCCTGCCACCTCAGACACAAGGGATACTGGTTGATCCGTTAGCATATTAATTAAGGTCGACTTACCCGCATTACAACGTCCAAAAAAGCCGATATGTACGCGGTTCGCCTTTGGTGTTTGTTCCATTATACGCGAAACTCCATTGTTTCTTCATGTTCTGTGCTCTCCTGAGCATCCATATACGCAATAAGACGTTCTAATTCAGTTTCAGAGCTAAAGGCAATTTCAATTTTACCTTGTACTTTCTTACCAGCTCTAAATTTAATAGATACTGGAGAACCTAGGCTCAATTTTAAACGATCTACCAATGCGCGAACCTCAGCTGTATCATGTGGCTCTGTAGTGTCTTTAGATTTAGTCTTTTTAGACATCATTGCTTTCACGAGCTGCTCTGCTTGACGAGCGCTTAACTCGCCCTCTTTAATGCGCTCCGCTGCTTCTACTTGTTGCGCTGCACTACGTAGAGCCAACAAAGGTCGAGCTTGACCAACAGTTAAATCGCCTTCAATTAAATCTTTTTGAACAGATGCAGCTAATTTCAAAAGGCGCATCATATTGGCAATATAAGAACGACTACGTCCAAGTCGTGCAGAAATCATCTCCTGAGTTTGCTTATACGTATTCATCAAACCTTGATACGCCAAAGCTTCTTCAATCGGATCCAAACCTTCACGTTGGAGATTTTCTACCAAAGCGACTTCTGTCATTTCCTCTGTATTATAATTTTTTACAACTACAGGTACTGTTTCTAGGCCCACCATCAATGCAGCGCGATAACGGCGCTCACCGGCTACGATTTGGTATTTATCCTTTTGCTTGCGAACGACGATTGGTTGAAAAATGCCAAGATTCTTAATGGACTCAGCCAAAGTAGCTAAACTTTGTTCATCAAAATTCTTACGTGGTTGATCCTCATTAGGAATTACATCCCCTATAGGCAACTCGTGAACTTCACGTTCAGGTAAAGCCGTCTCTATGGACTGTTCTCCCATCATTGCTGCTAATGTTTTTCGTTCCTTTTTCTGTTTCATCGCCATAATTAACCCCAATCTATTAGTACTTTCACACCGCATATATAAAATGCAGCACAAACCAATATACAGTTTGTGCTTACATTACATAATCATATTTATTTAGTCTATTCTATACCAATTATTTCGTTTTCTTAGAATCTCGAATAACCTCTTTAGCTAATTTAGTGTAAACAGCCGCACCCTTTGATTTCGGATCATATACAATAATCGGTTCCCCATAACTTGGTGCTTCACTGAGGCGAACATTTCGAGGAATAATTGTTTTATACACCTTAGTACCAAAGAACGATTTCACCTCATCTGCCACTTGGACAGACAAATTAGTACGTCCATCAAACATAGTGAGTAACACACCCTCAATTACAAGGTCTTTATTAGATGTTTGTTGCACGATTGTAATCGTCTTAACGAGTTGACTAACACCTTCCAAGGCATAAAATTCAGTTTGAATTGGAATTAAAACACTGTCAGCCGCTGTGAAAGCATTCAATGTTAGCAAACCAAGAGATGGCGGGCAATCAATGATGATAAAATCATACTCATCGCGTACAGAAGCGATGGATTTTTTCAAAATTGTTTCACGTGAAACAATCCCTACTAATTCTACCTCAGCACCAGCCAATTGAATCGTTGCAGGCGCTACAAAAAGCTTTTTAAGCATTGTAGGTTGAATCACATTAGCAATGTCTTCGCCATCTATCAACACATCGTGAACACATAATTCCAAATCATCTTTTTCAATGCCTAATCCAGAACTAGCATTACCCTGCGGATCCAAATCTATTAATAACACCTTTTTGCCTGCATCAGCTAAACAAGCACTGAGATTAACAGATGTTGTAGTCTTGCCTACACCGCCTTTTTGATTAGTAATCGCTATTACTTTGCCCACAAAATTCACCTCAACTTTACGTTCAAAAATATTTCATTTCATTATAACATAGGGTACGCAAAAGAAATAGAACTTTATAGGTATGACCATCATTTTTCAAATAAAATCTAAAACAAATAAGAATGTTTCACGTGAAACATTTCAAAAAAAACATATGTTCACCGACATGATATAACAGCTTATAAATTTATTTGATTATGTATCATCAATAAATAGATTTACACCATTAGGTATAAAATAATTACGTATAACTTTTTTCTATGGACGCACCTTAATAAATTATATGAAGCTATAGCCTTTACAGCATATATAGATATATTTATACTTATAAAAGACAGTATTTTAATAGGTTTAACATTTTAACCATACAATCTATTTTATTTTTAAAGGAGGCGTTTCACATGCCCATTTATAACGGAATGCTTCCCGTCATCAACAAAGATGAAGTAAAGCGATATGCAGGACTTCGTCATGCCGAAGATTTTCCAGAAAAATTCGTTGACGAAGCTTGTAAAGAAATCCAATTATTAGCGACACCAAAGGGTGTCTATCAAGAATATGATTACGATGCGGAAAACAAAGTTATCCTAAGTAATCCGCCGCTCAAAATTGAAGGTTCGATCATTGAAAAACATCTTGAAAAATCAACGAAAGTGTATGTGCTAGGTGTTACGGTTGGCGAAGACGTTGAAAGACGTAGCGAACAGCTATTCAAACAAGGCAACTACACCGTAGGTCTCTTACTAGATGCGGCTGCAACAACTGCAGTTGAACAAGTGGCTGACCAAGTTAACGAGGTAATCAATAACATTGCTAAGAAACAAGGTTATGCACCTACATGGCGTTTTAGCCCAGGCTATGGCAACTGGCCTTTAGAAATTCAACCACAACTTGGTAAAATCATCAAAACCGAACAAATCGGCCTACAAGTTACAGAAAACTTCTTATTATTTCCAAGAAAATCCGTAACAGCTATTATCGGTTTGATGCCAGGAGATCAATGCTTGACAACAAAACGTGGTTGTAGCTCTTGCTCACAAAAAGATTGTCAATCAAGAAAACTTCCAGAAAAAACAGCGGCTACAAAACCAGAAACAAGCAAAACAACAGCCGAAACATCTGGTATAGCTATGAAAGCACAACCAACAGAATAAAATTTTAACACACGATGTTTCACGTGAAACATTACCTTGTACATCTGTACCATTGTACCCATGTGCAAGCAAAAATGTTTCACGTGAAACAATTCATTTATAGTATTAGTAATTGAAATGTAGGTCACCAAGGTTCTGAGCCCGACTTTGCTAGGTCGAGGCCCTTGGCCGACGACCGTTAAGACGGTGGAGTGCGAATGTCCTTGGTGATCTACATTTCAATATATAAAGGATGATTCACATGTACATTTTTGACGGCGCTATGGGTACAATGCTCCAAGCAGCAGGCCTAGAAGAGGGCTATTGCCCAGAATTATTTAACGTGGAACGACCAGAAGTGGTAAAAAATATCCACGTACAATATTTACAACATGGTAGTGATGTAATTACTACTAATACATTTGGCGCATGCGGCCTTAAATTAGAAGATTACGATTTACAAGATCGTGTAAAAGAAATAAATATAGCAGCTGTAAAGGTTGCCAAAGAAGCAATTGCAGAGTTCAAGCCATCCGCTCGTGTAGCCGGTTCTATGGGCCCTACAGGACGGTTCTTACAACCATTAGGTAATATGAGCTTTGATTCTATTTATGATACATATAGAGAACAAGCAGAGGCTTTGATTGAAGGCGGCGTTGATTTCATCATTATCGAAACAATTATCGACGTACAAGAAATGCGTGCCGCTCTATTAGCATCTTTGGATGCTCGTGAAGCAGCAGGTAAGACTAAAGAAGATGTACAAATTATCTGTCAATTTTCTTTCAGTGAAGACGGTCGTACCATCACTGGTACACCTCCAGAGGTTGCCACAACTATCGTAGAGGCAATGGGGGCCGATATCATCGGTATTAACTGTTCTCTTGGACCTGAACAAATCACACCGCTTATTGAAAAAATCGCTAGTGTTACTAATTTACCAATCAGCTGCCAACCAAACGCAGGTATGCCACAACTCATTAACAAACAAACGGTATTTCCGCTTTCAGCAGAAGACATGGGCCCATTGATGATTCCAATTGTTGATGCAGGTGCAAGTTATGTAGGTGGCTGCTGTGGTACAACACCAGCGCATATTCAATCAATTTCTGATGCTGTGAAAGCACATACGCCTAAGGAACGTGCTCATATTGAACATAAAACGGTGATTACAAGTCGTACAAAATTGCTTGAATTAGGTCATAATGTTAAACCGTTGATTATCGGTGAACGCATTAACCCAACAGGTCGTAAAGTGCTTGCTCAAGAACTACGGGACGGTTCTTTCATTCGTGTAAAACGGGACGCCTTAGACCAAGTAGAAGCAGGTGCAGATATCCTCGATGTGAATATGGGGGTAGCCGGTATGGATCAAACACCTTTGATGGAAAAAGCCATCTTCGAATTATCCATGCTTGTAGAAACGCCATTATCCATCGATACATTGGATCCTAAAGCCATGGAGGTAGCCCTTAAAAACTATCCTGGCCGTGCACTTATCAACTCTGTAAATGGAGAAGAAGAGTCCATCACACACGTTATGCCATTGGCTAAACGCTATGGTGCCGCATTACTTTGCTTGCCAATCTGCAGTGGCGATTTACCTGAAAAGGCTGAGGATCGCGTTGCTTTGGCTGAAAGCATCGTAAATCGCGCTTATAACTATGGTTTACAACCTCATGACCTTTTACTCGATCCATTGGTATTAACACTTGCCAGCGGCGAAGATAGTGCACGACAAACTCTAAAAACATTGCGTTTATATAAAGAAAAATTTGGTTTCCCAACGGTTATGGGCCTATCCAATATTTCTTTTGGTATGCCACAACGTCCATACTTAAACGGTCAGTTCTTAACAATGGCACTCGCATCAGGCTTAACTACGCCAATTATGAACCCACTTAACTACGCCGCTAAAAAGGCATTCGTATCAAGCTCTACACTTCTTGGTTGGGATCCAGGATCTGCCGAGTTCATTAAAGAATACGGCTACGAAGACGAAACAACCGCCCCAGGAAATGCGGCTCCAAAGGGTCCAGATAAAGCATCCTTTGACAGCAATGATCCATTAGCCAATATCCGCGCTTGTGTAGAACAAGGCGAAAAGGAAGCCATTGTTGATCTTGTAAAAAAAGCATTAGCTGACGGCATGGACCCATTGGATATTACGAAAAAAGGGCTTTCAGAAGCCATGAACGTAGTAGGCGATAAATTTGGCTCTGGTAAATTATTCTTACCACAAGTTATGCTTGCTGCGGAAACGATGCAAGCTGCTTTCAACACTATCAAAGAAATTATTCCAGCCAGCGACAGTTTAGATAAAGGAACCGTTGTTGTAGCCACTGTTAAGGGCGATATTCACGATTTAGGCAAAAATATCGTAGCCGCTTTACTTGAAAATAATGGTTACAAAATCGTCGATCTCGGCAAGGATGTTGACCCTGAGGTCATCGTACAAGCCATTAAGGACAACAAGGCGGCCCTCGTAGGCATTTGTTCCTTGATGACGACCACAATGCCTCAAATCGACAATACCATCGCTGCTATTCGTGCAGCCGGCCTTAAAACGAAGGTCATGGTTGGTGGCGCCGTAGTATCCCAAGATTACGCTGACCAAGCGGGCGCAGATATTTACGCCAAGGACGGCATCGCGGCTGTAAACCACGCGAACGATTTCTTTGAAACTTTGAAATAATGGCTAATCCAGGCATATAATATAGGTAATACTCATGGTGAAAGCCCCAAATCATGCTCACATAACGCATATGAGGCTTTCACCATACATAGAATAGATAAGAGGTATATGATGACATTACGTGAGAAACACCAAAATGGCCAATTCACCATCACCGTTGAATTGGACCCACCTAAAAGCAGTTCTGCCCAAAAGGTTTTTGAACAAGCAGCGCGCCTAAAAGGCAAGGTTGATGCCATAAACATTGCGGACAGCCCTATGTCTAAAATGCGCATGAGCCCTATTTCCTTGTCCTATTTATTGCAACATAATGAAGGCATCGAAACGATTTTCCACCTCACATGCCGTGACCGCAACATCATAGGCTTACAATCCGAACTGCTCGGTGCTGCAGCACTCGGTGTTAATAACATTTTGACACTGACAGGCGATAAGCCAGACCATGGCGACCATCCATTCGCACAATCCGTATTTGAAGTGGACTGCATGGGCTTACTTAACATTGCAAAAACATTGAACGCAGGCAAGGACCTTGCTGGTAACGACCTTGAAGAGCCAACGAATTTCTACATCGGTGCTACAGGTAATCCCGGTGCACCAGATTTAGAAATCGAACGTCAAAAACTAGCTGCTAAAATCAAAAATGGTGCCCATTTCGTGCAAACACAACCAATCTATGATTTAGAACAAGCTAAACGCTATATCGACAAAATGTCTGAATTCAATGTACCTATTATGCTTGGTTTGATTCCTCTTAAAAGCTTTAAAATGGCAACATACCTTCATGAAAAAGTACCTGGAATCAACCTTACACAAGACATTCTAGACCGCGTAGAAAAAGGTGGAAAAGAAGCGGGTACAGAAATCGCCATCGAAACCTTGGAACAAATCAAAAAAATCGCTGCAGGCGTACATATCATGCCGCTTAATGATATAGATACGACTTTGCATATTATTGATCACGTGTAAATCTTAAATAACAGCAAAAGTGCTCCCAACAGCCTCCCAAAAATGACACGCTATCGCGCTAAAGCGGGACCCGAAGTCATTTTTGGAAGGCTATTGGGAGCTTCTTTATTCTATAATTAAGCAAAAACGTGATCAATAATATGCAAATCTTAAAAGGGGGCTGTAACAAAACAGCCCCTTAAATTTAAAAAGTTATTAGTTGATTATATGA